>Ga0155547_113_pt1 | contig 150873 bp, 145 predicted proteins | sample RifCSPhighO2_12_FD_107204 | JGI IMG/M metagenome (GOLD analysis project Ga0155547, IMG submission 107204) | Candidatus Saccharibacteria bacterium RIFCSPHIGHO2_12_FULL_44_22
TATTTGAATAAAGTCTCAAGACCCATAGATTGGTCGGCCAGGTGCGAGCGAGATTTTCGTAGATAATAGCGAACCATTCGGGCTTGGACGGGCGATGTTTTGAGAAAGATTTTATCTCGTTTGCGGTATGACGAAGATTCGCGCATAAATGGACTGAGCAGTGACCTGGGAATTCGTTTTTTCTGAATGGTATGTAGTTTAGGGATGGAATAGTGTTGCGGGTAATTGTTTTGGTAGTCTGTGATCTGTTGGTTGAGTGTATCTAGTTGCTGAGCATTGAGGGGCTGTATGATGTAGCGCCGCAACTCCGCCAATATAGCCATGGTTGCTTGTTCAAAGTCGAGTGAATCGATAACCGTTTTTGGCAGATGGAGATCATGCGCGATTGAAATCATTTTTTCGACTGCCTGTGTGGCCTCGTCTCCGTCTGCGACGAATCGTTCTGGACGAGAGATGAGTATGCGGTGCAAGTGCACAACGGCCGCGGGTAGATGAACTCTATCCCACGTCATCCACATGAGCGGCGGAATACGAGTGCGCCTAAAGTAAAATTCTTTTTGTGCTAGTTCATGTACATATAGTCCTTTTTTGATTGCATGGTCTGACTGGCGCAGTAGTTCGATAAACGCTGCCGTGTCTGTAATGGAACGCTGCTGGCAAAATGCAACAACCGCGTCCTCTGGCGACATGCCGTGCGCTATGTGAATCGTCACTTCTGTGTTTAATTCATTCCAGAACGAACTGGTAGGCAAAAAGGTGAGGTTTGTCCACGCTTTTTTTGCCCAGCCACCAGTTTGGCACCAAGTGTGAATACCAATGACAGACGGATTGTCGGAAAGTTCTTGCAGGTATTTGGCATAGTCCCAGCCAACGAACGAGGGAAACGTTCCCATTCCTTCCCACTCGCGCCGTGTTTGGAGTTCGACAATCTTTTTATGGGGACTATTCATAAACAGTGGATTTAGTTTTAGGTGGCGCATAAAATCTGTGTCGCCGTATTTCATACTGATAATCAATGCGTCGCTTGTGATCGACGAAAAGACTGTGTCGTATGTTTTTTCGTTCCACAGCAAATCACCGATCTTGTAGGCACCGACCGTCCATGTGCGAAATATGAGTTTTTTGCCGGTGTGTTCAAATAGAGGCAAGATTTTTCGGATCAATCGATGTGCTTGTTGCGGTGTATGGAGTAGTAGCTGACTCAAGAAATGGCCCGATACATCGGTGCCGTCTGTTTCTCCAACGCGCAATATAACGCCGTCGATTTCGGGAAAGTCACGAAGTGCTGTGGTGAGCACAGTGGTATAAAAATCATCGGGCGATGTTGAGGTTTCTGCTAAATGATCACTGATCGACTGATTAAAAAACAGATAATCGGTATTGACGAAAATCTTCATGTTGTGACGTTTTGCTATGGCAAAAAGTTTTTTGTACAGACCGTGGTAGTCACGAAGTAGTACCTGCAGATTCTGATCGTAAAACGTAAAACTGACTAAATGGGCGAGGTCATCGACACTGACACTGTTATAACCAAGTTGTGCCACTCGCTGCACATAGATATCGAAGTTTTCGATAATTTTACGTCGCGTCGCCATATCTAGCCGATCGCCATTTTCTAGGTCGGCAAAGATAACTTTTGACCAATTGATATCGCGGCGATCGGGATTTTCGACAAAAAATGGTCCGAGTGTGTCGATAATAGATAGTGCTGGCGTCATTATCGGGCGGCTTTCATCTTGTCAGTATAGCAAAATTGAGCACTAGGGTAAAAACCCTGCATCGCTACCTGGGGATATTTGGAATATCAAAAGAAGCCCTGAGATAGAGCTTCTTTTGAGGTGTGCTACCGGTGGTTTGCTCTACACTTCGCGGCTACGTGAACTAATAGTAAGGAGTTTCACAAGCCCCCATCCGACAAGCGCATAGATGAGAATTGCGACAATGGAGCTGAGTTCTAGTACTGATGATCCATAGGCTGGCGTATAGTTAAATATTCCATAAAATGGCATCGCAAACAGGCCGCTAACTGTATATATGAAATCAACAAACCCATTACCTTGGTTTGCTGCAAGTAGCAACAGTACTATTCTGAGTAAAAGTAGGACAGTTATAAAGCCTACAATGTAATAAATGATGCGTCCCGCAATTACTTGTCCTGGCACGGAACTTGCCGATGCAACTGTTTGTCGTTCGACGGCAGTATTGCCATCCTGAAGCTGTGTTGTTCTTTTTTCTGTCGTTTGTCGATCTTCGTCCATTTCAACCTTTCTGTTAGTGGTGAATGAATAGTAGCACTAGAATAAATTTAAACGTGTAAATAATATTACAAAAACCGATTTTGTGAAGAAACGAATTGAAGGGCAGGAGTATCGATCCTCGATCGACTATTTTAATTCGTTTTCGGGAGTTTCGATCTCGACTTGGATATGTTGTACTTCGGTGATGTTTTGCCGAATAATTGATTTGATGTCGTCAGTGATTCGTTCAATTTCGTCTGTTTCTAATTTGTCACGCAAATGAACTTCGAGTATCACCAAAATTCGCGCAGATCCGATATACATCGTTTTTAGGTCGAGCACCGACAGTACTCCGGGCACTGATTCTGCTGTATTGATAATTTTCCTGGCGACGTCTGGTTCGACCGCTTTGCCAATAATCAAATCGCGGACATCACGGATGAGCAATACTGACACTGCCATCATACTCAGCCCGACCGCCATCGCACCTAGCCCGTCAAATGCTGGATTGTCGGTTAGTACAAATACAGCCAACGCGATAAACCCAATGATAGCCGACGACGTCCCTAGAAAATCAATTAGAAATGTGGCTTTGGTTTCTGCGACACTCGAACGAATCAATTGATGCCACCAGCTCAATCCATGATGAAGTTTGCGGAGGCGAATAACGCTCAGGCTGAATGCGTAGCCGTTTGTCGCCATACCAAATGCTAATACAAAGAGTGCAACCCAGGCGTTCGACACTGGTTGTGGATCGCTAAATTGTTGATAGCCAAAGTACACTGATGCGCCACCCGTTCCAAGGAACATAAAAATCCCTGCCATCAACACCCAAAAAAATATCTCGCGGCCGTAACCAAACTGATATTTTTTGTCGGCTTTGCGTTTTGATCGTTTGACGCCGATGTATAGAATGCCACTTGTTGTAAGGTCAGACAAACCCTGTAATCCTTGTGCCAGCATAACGGTACTGCCAGTAAAAAACGCAATTGTGAAATTCAGGATAACGTCGGATACACTGACCAGAAAAGAAGTGGCGACGACGCGGACATCAGATATTTTCTTCATGTAGTGTCAGTATACAGATAAACTATATGAGATGGTAGGCGTAGTTAGGTGGTTTTGATGTCGTTTGCAATCATATTGTCTATTGCCGATTCGGACATGGCGTCGGTGATCAATTGTTCGTTCGGGTAGCCAAGGTAATCTTTGTCGACCCACCAGCGGCGCATATCGTGTTCGTTAAATTCGTGTTTATTCGGTTTTTTATCGTGCCGCCGGAGCGTTTCTGCGAACGAAATATCGAAGTAGTATACATGAACACTTCCTGTGAATTCGGCAATCAGTTTGCGCAACATGTCACCGTAGCGTTCTTCGGTCATAATACCCTCGATGATAATATCGTAGCCGATCTTGGTTCCGTAAGTTGCAAGATCATTGATCAGCTGTATGCTCGGATTGCCAGGAAGGTCTTTTGTTCCTAGCATGTCACGACGAACGACATCCTGCGGGATGAGCATTGTTGCATGTCCCAAATTTTTTTGCAGTCTTTTGGCGGCGGTCGATTTGCCACTCCCTGAATTGCCACGAAGGATAATGAGTCTTTGCATATACTCGTATCCTATCAAATTTTGCAACGCTAGGGATAGTGGGAATACTGTATACTATGAATAAATTATGAATGAACATGTTGAAACAACAAAAGCATATATAAAAACTCATAAAACAGAACTCGCTATCGGCGTGTCTATCGTATTGGGCCTCATTGTCCTGTTGGCTGTGATCGGTATGGTTATTTATAATAGTACTCCCAAGGTTGTCTATCAGCCAGCAAAAGCTTGCGAATTATTGACCATGAACGAAGCAAAAGATTTGATGGGTGATACTACTCTAAATAGTAATTCTCGCGATCCAGTACAGAACGGCAATATCGCCACAAGTAACTGTGGGTATACAGACGGCAACCCACAGACGGAAGACATGATTGTTGCAGCTATTATTGTTCGATCAGGAATTAATGATAAAGGCGTCGAACAGAACAAAACTGAATTTAGCGCAGGAAGGCCGACTGAAAACGTAGAGATAGTCAAAGATTTGGGTGATGATGCATACTTTAATGCCCGGAATGGTCAATTGAATGTGCGTGACGGTAAAAATTGGATAATTTTGAGCTACGGACTAGGATCGGCATCGACGTCAAATACGGCCGAACAGACGATTGAACTAGCGCGTAAAGTCATACCGCAGAAAAGTGTCTAGCTATTATGAACGAAGCTATTCGCGAGTATCATGATAAGCAAGCGGAAAGTGATACTGCTATTTGTGACGCGTTATATGACATCATTTCTCGAAATATGCCTGATTCTGAAAGTAAGGTATGGCATGGTCATCCGGTGTGGTTTTTGGACGGAAATCCGATCGTTGGATACAGTAAACTAAAGGGAGATGTTCGATTGATGTTTTGGAGCGGACAGTCTTTTGACGAACCGACATTACTACCCGCGGGAACATTTAAAGCAGCGGAAATACGCTATACTGACGTTTCACAAATACATTCCGATGATCTAGAACGTTACCTGAAAAAATCGATCACGGTTCAGTGGGACTACAAGAACATTGTGAAAAACCGCGGACGTCTTGATAGGTTGGTGTAGTATCTCGCCAAGAAACCGCCGCGGAAGTAGAGGGTAATGTATTCGGCTTATTTACCGTTCAAAAAAGAGTACTCTTGTATTGACTGAAATTTGGTGGTTAAATGGCGACATCAACGTATTTGAAAGGGCATATCATGGCAGCAAAGACGAACTCATCCGACTACCCAGTAAAGTTGGAAATCGACTATCCAAAGGAATTAAATAGGCTGACGACATTCTTCCGTCTCTTTTGGGCAATCCCAGTATTAATTGTATTTTCACTTATCTCTGTAGCAGGCGGCGATGGATCTACAGACAAGGCAGGAAAGGAAATGATTGAAAGCAGTGGTGGAATAGCAGCTGGATTGTTTTTTGCAACGGTATTGTTGATTCTGTTTCGCCAGCGTTATCCTCGTTGGTGGTTTGACTTCGCGTTAGAATTGAACCGATTCTCAACCCGCGTGGGTGCCTATTTACTACTACTGACCGATTTGTATCCGTCTACTGTCGAAAAGCAATCCGTACAGCTTGATATTACCTACCCGGATGTAAAAAAGGATCTGAATCGATGGTTGCCGCTTGTGAAGTGGTTTCTTGCAATTCCGCACTACCTTGTCCTACTCGTTCTGCTGATTGCGGTTGTCGTCGTAACGATCATAGCTTGGTTTGCCATTTTGTTTACCGGCCGATATCCTCGAGAATTGTTCGATTTTGTTGTTGGGGTGAACAGATGGAGTTTCCGCGTGAGTGCATATGCATTCCTTTTGGTGACAGACCAGTATCCTCCGTTCCGATTTAAGTAAGGAGTAGTTCGATATCTTTTAATCGATATACTACCTGTTCCAAGATGTTCCATAGAATATAAGAAGTTCTCGCTGGGTCTGCGAATGGACGATTCCGCTACTATGAGGTACTAATTGGTTTTTTGTGTACAGCGTCCAGGCCGATCCTTGATCTGCATTCATCGTTTCAAGTGGGACGGGGTCGGATTCATCGCCACGCAATGGTAAGGTGTCGTAATCAGGAAGCTGATGCTGCGAGTAGACGTTAAACGGCGCTTCGCCTTTCAGTGTAAGGCCGACTGCCCATGGACCAATCGACGGATCATTGCGATGGACCGTCGTGCCATGTTCACCGGGGGTAAAAACGCGAACACTAAAGCACGGGAGCGGATTTGCACTACTAGTATCTACTCGACAGACAAGACGACTTATTGTGCTATGAAGTAACTGTGCAAAATGCATACCATTTGCTTCAAAAGCCGTTGTTGGCTTTAGCTCTGTATAGTCGACTAAATACCCTGCGTGTTCTAGCTCTGAAGATATCTGATCGCCAATTGCCGGATCAAAGAACGACTCCTGCATACTAAACCCATTCGCCATTGCTTTTTGAAGAAATTGATTGGGGTTTGCGTCAGGTTGTATAATGTTTGACATGAATCATACTATAACATATTTATTGCAGATTAATAAATTGAATGCCTGTCTACTCTGAGAATGCGGTCTACTGTTGCAAACGTTTTGAGGCTCCGCATTTTTTCTTTGATACAATAAGCTTATGAATAAAAAAATGCTTCTCGGTCTCGCTCAATTTGTATTTGGTATTGTCCCGCTAGCTGCTATTGTGATTCAGCCCTCGATTCATGTTTCATCAGGCTACTCGATTATAAACTTTTTTAGCTACTTCACTAACTTGGCGAATATAATGTCAGCTGTAGTCATGCTAACTGGGTCGTATCTGACGCTGCGGGGCATGCAAAGCCAGGTGTTCGCTATTGTTCGTGGCGCGTCGGTCGTGTATATGGCAGTTGTGGGGGTTGTATTTGCGCTGTTGCTTCGCAATGAAGATTTAGGCGCACTTTTGCCATGGATCAATACCATTCTTCACTATGTTATGCCGATCGTGGCAGTGCTATTTTGGGCAGTATACCCTCCAGCAAGCAAAATAACGTCAAAAGCTATATTGCTATGGCTTGTGCCTCCGCTTGTTTATCTTGTCTATTCGCTCGCTCGAGGTCATTTCGTTGATTGGTACCCATATTTCTTTATCAATCCGTCACTGTCGGGTGGATATGGCGGTGTTGCATTATACTCAATTTTGGTACTGCTATTTTTTGGATTCTTTGGACTTTTTGTATGGAAAATTGCCGGCAGGAGAATGGCGCGGTAAGAACCTCGTTTGTTAGCAGAAAACTATTTAAGGGTTATGAGTTTCTGCTATAATGATCCAAGATGGCGCGTTGGCGGAGCAGTTACGCAGCGGTCTGCAAAACCGCGTAGACGGGTGCGACTCCCGTACGTGCCTCCAAAAAATGGTCTTTGGATTCCCAGAGGCTATTTTTGTTTAAGAAGTGTAAGTAGTTCTGGAAATGTTGGCGTCACATCATAAAAATGTCCACGGTTATAGAATGTATGTGACGTGGCAGTAGGTATATCCTGCTGAAATTTTGCAAGTTCAGAGTAGGACACTACTGGGTCGTCCACGCTGTGCAGCAAGTGGATATTTCGGGCGTTTCGTCGTACGTTAACTGCGGAATTTATCTTGAAGCTCCCCAATTCTTCGTTCGTTTCATCATCATATCCTGGCGCGATAAGAATAAGTTGATCGACAGGATTTTTAAGCGTAATTTCGTTAAGGTATTTTGCGAGGAACATTGCTCCGAGTGAGTGGCCTACAAGGTGGACATCATTCTTTAGGTGGGGTAAGAATTTCTCGAAGTATACACGCCATTCGTCATACACCGCATTCTGTGGGTTGGGCATGGATGGTATCAGCACTTCATCCTCTGTTAACTGCTCGACGAGCCAGCGCTTCCAGCTCGTTCGACTCAGGAGTCTGTCGTAATTAATTTCCTTTGTATCGAGGTGGTTTCGATATGATTCATATGAATCGAAACTGTTTCCACCGTTAATGAGCAGGATTTGTTTCATATCTTTCAGTATAACGATTATTATGTATAATAAATACCAATGCCTACTATTTATATTTGGCAAGATAACGCGCGGATGGTGGAATTGGTAGACACGAGAGACTTAAAATCTCTTGGCCATTACGGTCGTGCGGGTTCAAGTCCCGCTCTGCGCACCAGAATTGGGATTTTTCCAGAAATGTCGCTCTCACGGGCGATTTTTTCTTTTGTATTTTGTAATTCCTGCCACAGGCAAAAACCACTTTCCGCCCCCTTTCGGAAAGTGGTTTTTGGGCTTTCGCCGTTTGGGTTTTGGGTGAGGGTTTTGTTTTCTAAAAACAGGTTCAATCCAAAGATTTCAGACAAAACGGCTTTTTGTCCGTCAAAGTCGTTGCTTTCTCGCAAATAACAGATAGACTTTGCGGTTTCTAGCCATTTTCGCATAGGTTCTAACCAGGCATTTTGGTTGGCTGTAAGATTCGCCAAACTTTCCTCTAAACTTTTCTTTTCGCTTAAAATCTCCGATTTTTTGGCGAGAAAAGTTTGACGGTCAATATCTTGGTCTAAATAACTATCCAACAAAATCTTTTGTTTCGCCGTTAAACGAGCGACTTGCGTTCGCAAATCGTCTAGTAAAGATAAACTGCTTGAACTTTCGGCTTGCTCGTCTTGGCTCATTTTGTCAGTCATAAAATCGTAGATTTCAGGCGACATTGCATATTCGCCTAAAAGCCCCGAGAGTTGTGGCAACAAATCCTTTTCTCTTACTGGCGGTTCTACGCATTTAACGGCTCGTTTCTTACGAGAACACCGATAGTAAGTCCAGCTATGGAAATTGCCGTTTTTCTGCGTTTTGGTTTTTGTTTCGCTGGTTATGCTCATACCACAGCCAGCACATCTCAAAAGCCCTAAAAATGGCGTTATAGGCTTGGTTTGCTTTTGGGTGTGTCCACGCTTTTCAATAACGGCTTGGACTTTATCGTAAAGGTTTTTAGAGATTATTGGCTTGTGGCGACCTTCGTGCAGTTCGCCGCAATACAGAAAATGCCCGTAATAAAACGGATTTTGCAAAATAGATTTTACTTTGTCGTCCTTAAATGTTTTTCCACCCGATGTTATCGCCCCATTTTCTTGTAAGAAATAGGCGAGATTTTCCATTGTTTGATCGCCTTTGGCGTACTGCTCAAACAATTCTTGCACAAGCGGTGCATACCGCTTGTCTACAATGATTGTTTTAGTTCTGGTGTCGTTCAAGTAGCCAAAAGGTGCTTGGCTTGGAAAATCGCCATTTCTTACTCTGGCTCGTAACCCACGCTTGGTATTTTCAGACAAATTATCTACATAGTATTTACTCTGACCAAACATAATAGATAACATAAACTTGCCTTGCGATGTGTTCTCAAATTGAAATACTGGAAATCGCAAAAAGTTTAGCGATGTTTGGTCAAGTAAATAGATAATTTGTCCGCCGTCTATGCTGTTGCGAGCCAGCCTGTCGGGGTGCCACGCCAAAATACCATTGGCTTCGCCATTTTGTATGCGAGAAATCATAGTGTTGAAAATGGGTCGCCCTGGACTTTTGGCGGTGCGTTTTTCTATCAGTTCGTCAATAACAACAAGTTCGTTATCTCTGGCATACTTTCGGAGTTCCGCAAGTTGAGCGTCAATGCTCAAAACTTGTTTGTCCTCTGTGTCCGTAGATTTACGAGTATACAAGATGTATTTTTCCATTTTTACCCCCACTTAACTCAAAAAGCCGTATTGGTGCAACACAACTTGGAGAAACCAAATTGTTCCAATACGGCCATTTGAGCCAATAAAAAACGGCTTCTCATTAAGTTGTGTTGCTCTTTCATTATACAGCAAAACCCTCACCCAAAACCCAAACGGCGAAAGCCCAAAAACCACTTTCCGAAAGGGGGCGGAAAGTGGTTTTTGCCTGTGGCAGGAATTACAAAATACAAAAGAAAAAATCGCCCGTGAGAGCGACATTTCTGGAAAAATCCCAATTCTGGTGAGTTTTTACGCCCACGCTAGAACCCATTTTAGCACCCAGAGCGAGAAATGAGATTTTCGGCGGGTCGCCCCCGACCCGACCCGCCGAACTGCTCCGCAGGGATTTTGGGAAAGGTATTTTTTGAGACGGTGCGACCAGTCAGTTTGCTATTCAGGACGAGGCAGAAAACCGTCAAGCACCGCTTTTTGGTCTTTTTCAGATAAGTCGCCTTGCTCTAGTAGTTCGCCAAGCGTAGTGCGTATTTTCTGTTCTTGCTCCTCAGCAAGCAACTGCGAGACTTGTCCATACTGGTCAATCGTCATACTTCTCGATACCGTATTGATACCAGGACTATGGTAAAACTCACCATGTGCGATATCTACTCTGAGGAAACGGTCATCGCCGTCTGGTATGTCGTAGGTAGTCAGAGAGTTTCCGTCTGCAAACTCTCTGGTAATACTTGAGAGTTCCGTAGGCATTGGCGACGGAGCAACCTCAACGGTCGCAATGGGTAAACCGTGCCGCTCAGCGACTTCCCGTAACTGAGCATTGCGAGCAGGGTCGCCAAGTTCCTTTCCTTCTGGAGTTACCTTAAGCATAACACCGACAACCTTTCCGCCATCAAACTTCATATCTATCTGGTTGTATTCGGCGGTAGACGCTGACTCTTGCAATTCCTCAACGCTGTCCATGCGTCCGTCAGCTATTTCACCGCCACAGTCAACACGCGACATACCTTTAATGGCTTCCGGTATCGGGGCTTCGAGTAGCAAACCGCCCTCGCCGCAGAATGTTCCTTGTCGCTCATTGTTGAGTAAAGTCGTCATTAACACTCCGCCCCGCTCCGAACCAATCTCTCCAAGTCGTTTTTCAACATCGCCGAGCGGCACATGCACTAAAAACGAATATGCTTCGTCGGGCAAGTAGGTGCGAGTTTCTGGTTTGTCTACCTCAAAAGCACGAGTGTTCGTCTCACTTTCATGCTGGGATAAGCAGTTCTCGCAATACGCCCTAACGGCTTCGAGCGTCATTTCTCCGTCGCAATCGGGACAACGCTCGCCAAGTTCATCGACCAATTCAGCAATTTCTCCTTTAACGGCTTCACGCTCCGCAGACTTGTCCGCTTCGGGAGATTTAGGCTTTTCGTTATTGTTTAATTTTTCATCTATCATCTGTTGTAAGTATACCACGCTAACTGCGTGGTATACCGTCTCAAAAAATACCTTTCCCAAAATCCCTGCGGAGCAGTTCGGCGGGTCGGGTCGGGGGCGACCCGCCGAAAATCTCATTTCTCGCTCTGGGTGCTAAAATGGGTTCTAGCGTGGGCGTAAAAACTCACCAGAATTAATTAATCGGCCTATAAACGGTCGATTTTTTAGTAGTAAAATGCTATAATGAAGGTACACATTAATGAAATATATAAGGGGATTATAAGAAATGATTGCATTGTGGATTGTTCTTGGAATTATTGCTGTTATAGCTATATTTCTATGGACCACCTATAACTCGCTCGTCACGCTAAAGTTACGTGTGGATGAAGCATGGAGCGATATTACTGTTCAACTAAAACGACGTGCTGACTTGATTCCAAATCTCGTTAACACCGTCAAGGGCTATGCTGCACACGAAAGTGGTGTATTTGAACGTGTTACCGAAGCTCGTTCTGCAATCCTTGGTGCTGATACGCCAAAGCAAGCTGCAAAAGCTGACAATATGATGGAAGAAGCTCTTAAGAGTATTTTTGCTGTTGCCGAAGCTTACCCAGACCTAAAAGCTAGTCAGAACTTTAGTGAACTACAGGCAGAGCTTGTTGACACAGAGGATAAGATTCAGGCATCACGCCGATTCTACAACGGTGGCGTACGCGACCTGAATACAAAGATTCAGCTTTTCCCCAACAATGTCTTTGCGGGCATGCTTGGATTTAAAGAACGCGAATTCTACGATGTCGACGAAGCTGAACGTGCAACTGTTGAAAAACCTGTTGACGTCAAATTCTAGTTACTAATCATTCTTTCAAATACTGATTTCAGATACCATTACGGATACTAAAGGAGACTCATGTACGGAGCCATTGCTGCAAACAAACGAAATACACTACTGATTATGGCGGTGTTTATCGCGATAATTGCAGCAATTGGCTACGTTGTGAGTCTCTATTTTGGCAATACGTCAATTTCACTCTATGTGATTGCTGGTGCTGCCGTTTACGCACTTATTCAATATTATGCAGCAACGAAACTAGCGTTATCAATGACGGGTGCAAAAGAAATAGAAAAGCGCGATAACCCTCGCTTATACCGAATTGTCGAGAACTTATCAATAACGATGGGTATGCCAATGCCAAAAGTCTACGTGATCGAAGACCAGGCTCCGAACGCATTTGCAACAGGCCGCGATCCAAAGCATGCTGTCGTTGCAGCAACAACTGGCATTATGGAAATTATGAATGATACAGAACTCGAAGCAGTCATGGCGCACGAGATGGGGCATGTTCAGAACTATGATATTCGCGTCAGTATGATGGCTTTTGGGTTGGTGAGTGCAATTGGTGTTTTGTCCGACCTTGTCATGCACATGCTGTTCTTTGGTAATAACGATAACCGTAACATCCCACCGTACTTCTACATTATTGCAATCGTTATGGTTATTTTGGCGCCAATCATGGCTGCGATTATTCAAACGGCGATTAGCCGCCAACGAGAATATTTAGCCGATGCAACAGGTGCTATGACAACACGTCATCCGGAGGGTCTGGCAAGCGCGCTCGAAAAACTGCAGCAATATGGTCGCCCAATGAAGAATCAAAGTACGTCAACTGCACATTTATTTTTCTCTAATCCTCTCAAAAAGGGATTTCTAAGTGGATTATTTAGCACTCATCCACCACTAGAAGATCGTATTGCACGTCTTCGTAAAAATGCCGATAAATTCTAGAAAGAAACACTATGAAGATTCGATTTCCGTACCGTTCATCGCTCGTTGCATTTAAAAAACGATTCAACAAACGGCGCGGCGTACTGACCAAAAAAGTAACAAAGAGATTTCACTTTGTTGAAGTGTGGAAAAAGGTTGCTTTCAAGTGGCTTCGCAACGGAGGGGCTGTAATCGTTCGTGTTTCGCCGCCTTGGCTGCGTAAAGTCGGGTCAATAATAAAAATACCGTTCGCTGCTGTCATACGTCGCCTCCGTCGTTTTTTGGCGCGTCGACCACATCGCAGTTTCCGCTTGACTCGTCGGCGAGATTACAAACGATCACTAAACCTGCCTGGCTACTGGTCATTTACAAACAGTGTTCGCGTAATGCTATGGAGTCACAAGAAATTATTTGGCGGATTACTGCTGACATATTTCTTTTTGACACTTGCGATCCAGGGGTTTGGCCAACAAGAGGCATATGACAACCTCAGTACGACACTGCAAGAGACAGGTGGTGAACTCTTTTCGGGAAACTTTGGGCAAGTTAGCCAAGCTGGGTTGTTGCTTGTAACATCCGTCACGAGCGGACTAACGCCAAGCGTGACCGAAGCGCAAAGTGTCCTTGGCGGTCTTGCTGTATTCTTTGCATGGTTAGCGACCGTATGGGCACTTCGCAATGTTATGGCGGGTCGTCGTATTCGTGTTCGCGATACTGTGTATAGTAGTGGTGCGCCAGTATTATCGACGGTCGTAGTAGCGTTTGCACTTGTTGTTCAACTGCTGCCAATTGCGATTGCAACGCTTGTGTATCAGGCGGCTATTGCATCCGAATTGATTAGCGGCGGTGTTGAACAGATGATGGTTTGGATAGTTCTCGCGCTGCTGGGTGTGTTGTCGTTATACTGGATTACAAGTACAGTCATTGCGCTTGTTGTCGTAACGCTTCCGGGGATGTATCCTTTCCAGGCAATCAAAACGGCAGGCGACTTGATAATCGGTCGGCGATTGCGAGTACTTTTGCGACTAGTATGGGTAGCCGCACTGACGATTATAATATGGGCGATTATTGTGATTCCTCTTATTCTTTTGGATGCCTGGGTAAAACAAGCCTGGCCAGCAATCAACTGGATTCCGTTTATTCCAATGACGATTTTATTTATGAGCTCGGTATCTATTATTGCGTTAGCGGCGTATATTTATATGCTCTATCGAAAGGTCGTTGATGATGACGCAAAGCCAGCCTGATCAGAGGATTAAAGAGCTTCGAGCGCTAATCGACAAGTATAGCTATGAATATCATGTCAATGACTCGCCGTCAGTCGATGATGCAGTGTATGATAGTCTTTTTGGTGAATTAAAGCAGCTTGAGGCGCAGTATCCTGAACTCGTCGCAAGCGATAGTCCTACGCAGCGCGTCGGCAATGAACTAAAGGATGGGTTTCAAAAAGTCGCTCACAGCAGTCGTATGTTGAGTTTGAATGATGTGTTTGACCGTGAGGCGGTTGAATCGTGGGTGACGAGAATGGATAAGCTACTGCCTGGCCGTACGCATGAGTTTTTTGTTGATGTGAAAATGGACGGGCTGGCATGCGCAGTTATTTATCAGGACGGTGTATTGGTGCAAGCTGTAACCAGAGGTGACAGCTATGTCGGTGAAGACGTGACGAACAATGTCCGCACAATCAAAAATATACCATTGCGACTGCATGCAGCCGACGGGTATGAATCGTTCCTGCAAGGTCGCACAGAGATTCGTGGCGAAATTGTGATGCTCAAAAAGGATTTCAATGCACTGAACGAAAAACGGAAAGCCGCGGGTGACCCAGCATTTGCAAATCCACGAAACTTGGCTGCCGGGACAATTCGACAGCTTGATCCAAAATTAGTTGCAGCGCGCCCGCTGCATTTTAGAGCGTATGATCTTTTGCGAGATGATCCTGATGAGATTCCAACAAGTATGTTCGCCTATGAAACAGTATCGGCGCTTGGTTTGACACGCAACATAGAAGCTGCAGTGTACAAACGATTGAGTGATGTGATGAAATTTGTTGACTATATAGGTGAAGTGCGAGGCAACTTGCCGTTTAATACTGATGGGTTAGTGATCAAAGTAAATAATCGCGCTCAGTATCGAGAATTAGGTATTGTTGGCAAGCAGCCACGGGCGGCAGTTGCATACAAATACGCCGCAGAGCAAGCGACGACGATCGTAAAGGATATTGTCATCAGTATAGGTCGTACGGGCGCAGCAACACCTGTTGCAGTCTTTGATCCGGTTGTCGTCGCAGGGACGACTGTCCAGCACGCAAGTTTGCATAACGCTGACGAGATCGAACGAAAAGATATCCGAATTGGTGACACGGCGGTGATATTTAAAGCAGGCGATATCATCCCTCAGGTTGAAAGTGTCGTCAAAGAACTACGACCTGCCGACGCGAAGCCATTCGATTATCTAGCGGCACTAAAACAACAGTATCCAGAATTGGAATTTGAACGCACAGGAAAAGATGTTGTTTATCGAGTCAAAGGTGCATCCTCGGATTTGATGTTGAAGCGCTCGATCGAATATTATGCGAGTAAAGGAGCACTTGATATTGATACACTAGGTGAAAAGAATGTTGTCGCTCTCGTCGATGCTGGACTCGTTAAAGACACTGCTGATATATATACATTGACCGTCAGTGATTTACTGAAGCTCGATCGTTTTGCTGATATCTCTGCCAAAAAATTAGTGAACGCGATTAGCGAAAAGAAAAATCCACCACTTGAGAAATTTATACTAGGATTGGGCATTCGTCACGTCGGTGCCCAAACGGCAATAGACCTTGCCAATACATTTGAATCGGTCGAAAAGTTGCAGCGCACGCGAATCGAACAGTTAGAAGACGTAGACGGTGTCGGTAAAGTCGTGGCAGAATCTATCGTGGCATGGTTTAGTGATCCGGATAACATAGCGCTTATCGAAAAATTCAACAAGGTCGGCGTGCGACCGTTTTATAAAAAGAAGTCAGGAAAGTTAGTAGGACAACGCTTTGTCGTAACAGGGTCGCTCGAATCAATGTCTCGCGATCAGGCGGCTGACAAAATCCGTGCACTTGGTGGGGTATTTCAAACATCTGTAGCCAAAGACACGACGTATTTAGTGGCCGGTGGCAAAGTCGGTGCCAGCAAGCTAAAAAAGGCTGAAAGCTATGGTACAAAAATTATCACCGAGCAGGAATTCAAGCAGCTATTAGGATAATTCTCCGTCGAGATGATACCATAATTATATGGCTATATTTCGCTTATCAAAACTTGTCCGAGATAAAATTCCCCAGCTAATGAATCAGGGCAAGCAGGTTGCCACCGTCCATACGCTTCACGGTAAAGAACTTCAAAAGGCGCTTCTTTTGAAGTTAAAAGAAGAGGCTGACGAAGCACTTATCGCACTCGATAACGATGATGAGTTTATCGGTGAGATGGCGGACATCAAAGAAGTATTTGATAGTATTCTGGAAAAAAAGAATATAGACAAGTCTGCGTTGATTGAAGCTCAAGGCAGGAAAAGTGAGGCTAAGGGCGGGTTCGTAGATGGCTTTTTTGTCGATACGATTACTACCGAAGAAGATACGTGGGTCAGCTATTACCGTAAACGACCACTTCAGTATCATGAACTATACACAGCAGATACTGATCCTGCACAACAATTTAGCGTACCGCAGTTACAAACGGGACTGTATCGACATTATAAGGGCAACTACTACGAAGTGATTGGTGTCGGCTGTCATACTGAAACGCATGAGTATTTTGTTGTCTATCGTGCACTGTATGAAAAAGAGATGAACCCACGCGTCTGGATACGTACGTACGCTATGTTTACCGAAACGGTCGAGATTAGTGGCAAAACAGTTCCACGATTTGAAAAGGTAGACAATGACTAAACATCCCGTATTTATCACTGGTAATCAACACAAGACTGACTACTTGACAAAAATACTTGGGATTACGCTCGATCATCAAAAACTCAACCTAGAAGAAATACAATCAGTGCGTCTTGAGGAAATTGTCGAGCATAAAGTCAAACAAGCGTATCAAATGATAGGGCGCCCAGTGCTCGTCGAAGATGTCGGCCTGAGGTTTACGGCGCTCGGTGAATTACCTGGGCCATTTATAAAATTCTTTATCGAGTCGCCGGATGGACTAGAGAAATTGTGTCGGATGCTCGATAGTTTTGAGGATCGAACCGCACGCGCTGAATGTGTCTTTGGCTATTACGATGGTACGCATCTAGAGTTGATAAGAGGTGGTCTGGACGGATCAATCGCAGAACATCCGCGTGGTGAAAATGGCTTCGGGTTTGATAAAATACTACAGCCAAATGGATATAACGGCAAAACACGCGCCGAGCTAAATCATGACGATGATATAAAGACATACGAAATAATTAAGCCATTTGCTGCGCTGAGAGACTATCTAAATTCATGAATAAAACAATTCTGTTTGCAACTGGAAATGACCGGAAAGTACAAGAAGCAAGACAGACGTTCAATCCATATTCAATAGGAGTGACGGTCGTCGATATGGAAACCGATGAAATTCAACATCATGATCCAGCTACGATAACAAAAGCCAAGGCTATCGCTGCATATGAGGTAACGCATGAGCCAATCGTCGTGCAAGATACAAGTTGGCACATTCCAGCACTCGGTGGATTTCCAGGTGGCTATATGAAAGACGTGGCAGCATGGTGGTCGGTTGATGACTGGATGCGGATCATGAACGGCCAAGACCGGACGATTTTATGTCTCGAACATGTTGCGTACTATGATGGACGGCAAGTGCAGCACTTCGCCGCAGAATACGCTGGTATGTTTGTTGACGAGCCTCGTGGTAGCAGCAATGGTAACAATTCGATCGAACGGTGCGTTAGTTTGAACGGCAAAGAGACGTTCGCAGAAATGCACGATCGAGGTAATTTAGCCTCTGCTGCAGATACACATATGCACTGGAAACTGTTCGCAGAATGGTATAGTAAAAAGTAGTGATGATGAAAAAACGGGCGAAAAAAATTATAACCGGAATTGTTGGCGGACTTGTTCTTGTTGTTGGTATCATAGCAATTCCGTACCCAGGACCAGGTTGGCTGATTGTATTTACGGGACTTGCGATATTGTCGACAGAATTTGAATGGGCAGAACGCGTACTCAAATATGCACGAGGTAAATACGATGCATGGCAGGATTGGCTTGCGCGTCAGTCGGCCGTAGTAAGGGCATTGTTCTGGATTGCAACGTGTGCCATTGTTATCGTTACGATATGGCTACTGAACGGCTATGGCATTTTGAATCAACTGCTTGGACTTAACTGGGACTGGCTGCGCTCGCCATTACCTATTTTTCAATAATGTCGCATTGAATAGTTGGTAGCGAATAATGGATAGATGATGAATACAAAATACCCCCAGCGATGCTAGGGGTATTTTTGGTGTGGTAACTAATTACCAGCTGCGCTGACGGAATGAACCGCCGTTGCCGCCACCATTGTTGTTGTCGCGACCGCCGCCGTTGAAATCACGCTTTGGGCGTTCTTCACGTGGACGTGCGAGGCTAACATTGATAGGACGACCATCTAGATCTTTTCCGTCTAGCTGATCGATCGCTTTTTGGTTGTCGTCATCGTTTTCGAATTCGACAAAGCCAAAGCCCTTGCTACGGCCGCTTTCGCGGTCAGTAACTACGCGCGCACTTTTGACAGGTCCAATAGTCGCAAAATGCGCTAGAAGAGTGTCATCGTTGGTTGCGTATGCAAGGCTACCGATGAATAGGTTGGTTTGTGCCATGGGTATAACTTTTCCTTGATTAACTGATTCGTCAGATCGACCACTACGAACATTTCAAGAAAGAGTTAGACCGTTATGGAAAACACTTGCTTTACATGCGTAAGCTTCTGAACACTGTTATTTAATCACATATCGCTTAAAAAGACTAATTTTTAAGAAATTAAACGGTATAATTGTAAAAAGCTTGCGTTAATAGTAGTAAAAATGCATACTATTATTTAGAGCTGGTGCGCAATTGGGGTAACCATTTGCGCTTGAAAAAAACAAAAAACTCAAAAACAAACAGTGCCCCGGGTGGGCGCGCAACAGCTTAAAAACCTCACGCATTGCGTGAGGTTTTGGTATATCTAAAGATGAGTATGACAAGCAGGCTAGTGGAAGAGTCAGTACTGTGATTGGCGCGCTGCCTACCACACTCATCGGAACTGCCGTTACTGGGTGCGGAGCCTGCCGTAATGGCCGCGCATCGTTCTGCTACTGCTCGGTACTCCGTACGACATGAAGCCGTTTCGTGTGTCACCGTCGATGTTATCCAGCCCCTTGCGAACCTCGTGTCCCGATATCGACATCAAGGTTGTGTCGTTCGGTAGGCGGCTGAAGTGTCCGGGTCTGATCAGGTCGATCAAGCGCCCGTCGTCTGTTCGGTAGGGTGCATACATGTGTATGCCGCATACCGCGAGTAGTGCGTGGTATGTACGCGCAATCTTTTCTTTCATGAATGATCAGCTCGTTTCCCTAGTCTGCTCGTCAATAATCCTCGGATGAGGATAATTAACATTAACATATTTAATATATAAAGTCAATTAGCAGACGGTATTCAAATTGGTGGAGCATACCGGATTCGAACCGGTCACCTCTTCGCTGCCAGCGAAGCGCTCTACCAAATGAGCTAATGCCCCAGACTGGATAATAGTATAGCAAACAACTCATTCGCAGTCCTCCTGCGTAACAAGTAATCAACTACCTGTGACATCTGGACTGACCCGTGAACCGCAGGAGGAAAAGGATGGAATAGTTTGCGAGGACGTGTTTTACATCAGTAGCTAAAAGACTATATGTAAAACTGCCCCAAAGGGGCATTCCACAGCAACCATTCTTTAACCATTCTTTAACCATTCTTTTGCTTCTGCGGTTCACGGTGGAAGGGAGCAGTCATAAATGATTTTGTTTCTTTTGTCGAACCAAAAGAAAGCCTTTTGGTTCTTTGGTAAAAAAGAACAACAAAGAGGAGTTGGTTAATGAAACAACGATCAGACCATGAATTGAATTCAGGATGACACGAGATGACAAAGAAGTATCCTTCTATTCTCAATCTGCTATACTATTAATCAAGTTTATGTTTAGCAGCCTTCAAACCAAATTCAGAAATTACGTCCAAAAAAAGATGGAAGGCTACGTCGTCAGTTACTTCCGCGCACACCCAGAAGTGCGATTAGTCGTCGTGGCGGGTAGCGTCGGCAAAACCAGTACTAAAACCGCAATTGCCACGATGCTGGGTCAGAAATACCGCGTACGCCTGCACGAAGGCAACCACAACACACACATGAGCGCACCACTCGCGATTCTAGGAATTCCGTATCCAGAGCATATCAAAAGCTACAGCGAATGGCGCAAGGTGTTCAGCGCAGCAGAAGCGCGAATTTTGCAGCCGCCTGACGTCGATATCATTATTCAAGAAATAGGTGCTGATCACCCGGGTGAAATCGCTCACTTTGGCACGTACCTTAACCCGGATATTGCCGTCATTACAGCCATCACTCCAGAACATATGGAATTTTTCCAGACGATGGAAAACGTCGCTCAGGAAGAACTAGCTGCGGCTAATTTCAGTAAACTAGCAATCATTAATCGTGACGATATCGACGGACAGTACGCATCGTACCTGACGAACCAAAATGTTCACACATATGGCACTAGTGATACCGCAGAATATCACTTCGTCGAACAAAGCTTTACTGTACAGGACGGCCATACTGGGCAATTTGTCGCGCCCGAATATGCGAACGTACAGATCCCTGCAGTTGTAAAAGTGCTTGGTGAGCACAATATCCGCCCAGCAGTTGCCGCTGCTGCCGTTGCCGTAAAGGCAGGGTTGAACCCACAAGAAATCAGTGCTGGGTTTGATCAAATTCGTCCGATCCCTGGCCGGATGTGCCTATTAGAAGGTGTCCATGGCAGCATGATCATCGATGATACGTACAATTCCAGTCCGGTTGCGGCACAATCTGCTGTACAAACCCTTCATTCGTTAGCGGCGCCACAAAAGATTGTCGTGCTGGGTACGATGAACGAACTTGGCGAATCGTCCGCCGTGGAACATCAAAAAATTGGTCGTATGTTCCGACCAGACCTCGTTGATTGGGTGATTACTGTTGGTGACGAAGCCGAGAAATATCTTGCATCTGCGGCAAAAGCCCAAGGATGTCAGGTAAAAAGCTTTGCAAATTCTGTCCAGGCTGGCGGATTTGCGCATAGTGTTATTGGTCCTGGCGCAGTCATTTTGTTCAAAGGATCACAAGACAAAGGCTATCTAGAAGAGGCGGTCAAGATCGTTCTCAAGCACCCTGAACAAAGTAATATCTTGGTTCGTCAGTCACCCGCTTGGTTAGCGCACAAAGAGAATTATTTCGCGACGTTTTCGTAGGTGGATATGGCGAAAGATATCATGATACGTATCCGTCGTTTGCCGAAACGGTATAGCATTACCTTTGTCGCCGGTACGCTCATTGTTGTCATTGGTGCCGCAATAGCAATGTATGTGTACTACCAAACGAGTCCACAGAAGATTGTGTATGATGCAGTGCAAAACGCGTTAACATCGTCGACTCTGATGTTTGAGGGTACTGTCATGAGGACTGCTAGCGACAATAGTGATGCAGTCGCAGCAGTAGACGGCCAGCTATCACAGACGAAAAGCCGACTTGCGATCGCTGGCACATCTACCGACCAACTAAAAGGTGAGATGATTACCGATCGTGACGACACATTCCTCAAAATCAATCGCGCCAGTGAACTGGTTGCTTCGGCCGTTCCGTCACATCAAACCGATCTTTACGCATCGATACTTCCGCAAATCAAACAAACGATTGACGGCAAATGGATATGGATAGAACAGTCCGACGTAGCATTGGTTGGATCGATCGTAAAACTATCAGGCTGCTCAGTTGACATAGTGCAGTCGATAACCAAAAGTACCGCATCAAGAACGGCGCTGTTGAACGTGTACAAAAACCACCCGTTCTTTGTTGTTTCCGAAGATGGTGCGGGCACCGAACAGATTGGTAACTATACATTAAAGATTAACAATGTAATATTTGACGAGTTTATGGCGTCATTTCCATCGTCATCACTTGCAACCAAGCTCAGCGGTTGTCAGTATCAGTCGCCCGCAATAACGAGCGAAACGTTGAGAGGATTCACGATCCATCTGACAATCGACAAGAAGAATCGGCAGATTGTCGAAGTAGACGCGCATACAGGACAAACATCGCAACTACGAGTATTTATCAAGCCAGATTTTTCGACATCATCTGTCATCAATAATCCCCAAGATATTACGCGTTTCAGTGACATCAAACAACAGGTATTCAAAGGATTTTTGTCGAACTCTTCTGGTGTCACCAACGACTAGTCGCTCATCTGTTATAATCAATACAGTATGAAGCGCTACAACCCTACCGAAATCGAAAAAAAATGGCAAGAAATTTGGGATCGAGACGGAACGTATGTCGTTGATCTGCATGATCATTCAAAACCAAAGTATCTAGGGTTTAGTATGCTACCTGGTATTACGGGTGCCGGTATTCACATTGGACACGGCCGAACATTCCAATTTAGTGATATCAAAGTGCGGGCAAAACGACAGCAGGGCTACAACGCTTATCATCCAATCGGATGGGATTCATTTGGGCTACCTGTCGAAAATTATGCCATCAAAATCGGTAAAAAACCTCGTGATGCACACGATGACGCCAAAGCAAATTTTATTCGTCAGCTAAAACGACTCGGGTATAGTTATGACTGGACAAAAGAGATCAGTACTGCCGATCCGCGGTATTACAAATGGACGCAGTGGGTGTTTACACAACTCTACAAAAACGACCTTGCCTATCAAAAACAAAGCCCGCAGTGGTGGTGCGAACATGACCAAACGGTGCTTGCGAACGAACAGGTAGAAGGTGGCAACTGTTGGCGCTGTGGTAACCCAGTCGTCAAAAAGAATCTAAAGCAATGGTTTTTCCGAATTACGGCCTACGCTGACGAAATGTTGGATGCAACTGACGATTTGAACTGGACAGACATGGTCAAGACTATGCAGAAAAACTGGATTGGCAAATCGCAGGGTGCTGAAGTGACATTTGCTATTGATGGATCTGACCAGCAAATTACGGTCTTTACCACTCGACCAGACACATTGTTTGGTGCGACATTTTTGGTGTTAGCACCAGAACATGAATTAGCAAAGCAGCTAACGAACAACGACACGCGCGACAAGGTCGTTGCGTATATTGACGAGGCGGCGCGTAAATCAGAGATTGAACGCATGAATGAATCACGTGATAAAACTGGTGTCTTTACAGGTTCGCACGCAACTAACCCTGTAACGGGTGAAAAGATTCCTATCTGGATTGCTGACTATGCGCTAGCTAGTTATGGTACTGGTGCATTGATGGCGGTACCGGCGCATGACGAACGTGACTTTGCGTTTGCCGAAAAATTCAAGCTGCCAATCGTCAATGTGATCGAGCGACCAGAATCAGACAGCGGCACAGATATGTACCATGGCGAAGGTGTGCTGACGAATAGTGGTCACTTTGACGGCATGCGCAGTGAAGAAGCGCGCGAAGAAGTGGTCGCGTGGCTGGAGCAACTGCAGCTAGGGCGGAGTAAAATTACCTACAAAATGCGCGATTGGTTGATTAGTCGTCAACGATATTGGGGCGCGCCGATTCCTATTGTCCACGTGGATGGTCACGGTGCGATGGCGGTAGCTGACGATCAACTACCAGTCGTATTACCCGATGTGGATGACTACAAGCCAAAGGGTGGAGCGGTATCAGTGCTAGCCGGTGTCGAAGATTGGGTACACGTCTGGTTCAATATCGACACCACCGAAACTGTACCGTTTAATGCTGGCAAACCAGATGGCGACAACTGGTATGAAGGTCACCGCGAGACCGATACGATGGATGGCTATGCGTGTAGTAGCTGGTATTTCCTTCGTTACATCGATCCGTTCAATGACACGCAGGCATGGGATCCAGAACTTGCCAAGCAGTGGCAGCCTGTCGATTTTTATAACGGCGGCGATCACGCGGTGGCACACTTGTTGTATTCACGATTTTGGATGCGGTTCTTTTATAAACAAGGTCTAGTGCCTGATCCAGAGCCATTCAAACGTATGATGTACAACGGCTTTATACTAGCGCCCGACGGCCAAAAGATGAGCAAGTCAAAAGGCAATGTCATTGATCCACTCGAAATCATGGACAGCGGGTATGGTGCAGATAGTTTGCGCGTGTACGAAATGTTCATCGCGCCCTATGATTTAGATGCGCCATGGGATACGCGCGGGGTACCGGGTACCTATCGATTCTTGAATCGCGCGTGGACACTTGTGCAGGAATATCTATCGGCTGATGCCATAGAGCTTTCTGATGATGCAGCGCGTCAAATCCTGACGGTTGCGCACAAAACAACCAAAAAGGTGACTGAAGACATCGAAGACGATAAATTCAATACTGCCGTATCGGCGATGATGGAAGCGGTCAACAACTATTACAAATTGAAAGAATCGTTCGGTATTGGCAAATCTGACGCATGGCAAACAGCGCTAGAAGCGTTACTGCAAGTACTTGCTCCATTTGCGCCGCATATTACCGAAGAACTGTGGGCTGATCTTGGTCATGCCGACACTATCCACGTTGATCACTGGCCAACATGGGATGACAGTTATTTAGTTTCTGATGTCGCAACAATCATTGTGCAGGTAAATGGCAAGCTCCGTGCGAAATTGCAAGTAGCAAAAGATGCTACTGGGCAGGAAGTCGAGCAGTTAGCGCTGCACGAAGGCAATGTTTCAAAATTCATCGGCGACAAAAAACCAGCCAAGATTATTTACGTTCCTGGCCGGCTGATCAATATTGTTGTAGCTGGATAGATTTGGGCATGAGAGAGCCCCGCCGAAGCGGGGCAGTGAGTTCGCCCGAAGGTGAACTCAAAGTGTGTACTCTCGAAGGCTCTTCGGAGCCAAGATGATGATGTTGATCATCATCATGAAGCCTGTGAAGATTGATACTGCCGGGTGCTGGGTAGGCATGCTGACGATCAGAGCTAGAAGCCAGATGATCATCATGGACGACATTGCAGTTGCGGACGTATCTTCGCTCCAGCGAGCACGCAACGTCAAGACGAGAACGTTTGAAACAAACAGTACGATCAAGACGAGCATGAACATGTGGAGCCTTTCTTCGAGAAGTAGGACAATCAGCATAACGGGATTGTTACACTGATTAATACATTATACTACTTATGCTACGAAATGTCAATACCTACTTGAGAAAAGTGATTTAGACTGTTATAATAACTAGCAGTTTTATATAAACGCCTAGCAAAAGGAGAACTTTACCATGGCAGAACCAAAGAAACAAAGTAGCCCCCGCAAAACCGGCACACGCCGTAGTCATTTGCTACTCAAATTAGCACGTCGTGTTAACGGCACATCACCTGTAAAAGTACGCACAACAAAGCGCGAAACTGGCAAAGCACTCGCTAAGTCAGTCAAAGTAACTGCGTCACCAGCTGCAGCAGCGCCAAAAGCTGCAAAACCAGCAAAAAAACTCGCTAAATAATACCATTAGCGTGTACACTTGTAACAATAACCAACATTGAATCAGAAAGAACCTTACGCATATGGCATCGAATCGTCACTTAGGCAGGATTGTCGCATTACAGAGTCTGTATGAATTTGAATTTCGTACGCAGTCTGAAGATACGACCGTTAACCTTGATGAGATTCTTGGTCGTAATCTGGAACGCTACAGCGAAGAAATTGATGATACGTCATTCGTCAAAGAATTAGCAATCGGCGTGATCGAGAACCAAGAGGCGCTCGATAATCACATTCGGCCACTAGCCCCAGAATGGCCAATCGAGCAGATTGCCCGTATTGATCGCAATATCTTGCGGCTTGGGCTGTACGAACTACTGTATCGTGCAGAGCAGGTACCACCAAAGGTAGCTATCAACGAAGCTGTAGAGTTAGCAAAGGCGTTTGGTTCTGACAATTCGAGCAAGTTCATAAACGGCGTACTAGGTACGGCGTATCGAACACTTGTGGAGGGGACGACAGATGCCCGCACCGAAGTTTAATAAATTCAAACAGTATTTCAACCGGCGCAAGCCATCTATCCAAGAAATTGTTCGTGAGCCAACTGCTGGCGGGGTTGTGTTTCGCCGTGACGAAGATGGCGGCGTAGAGATTTTATTGATCCAAGACAGCAAAGATCGCTGGACGATTCCAAAAGGTCATATCGAAGAGGGTGAAACCGCGCAGCAAACTGCAAAGCGTGAAATTGGTGAAGAAGCTGGGCTGCATGAAACGGAAGTGCTTGGCTGGTTGGGCAAGATTCATTTCCGCTATCGACGCGTCGACAAACTGGTGTTGATGACGACGCAAATATACCTGGTGCGCGCGCTGGGCGACACAAACGATATCCAAAAAGAAGAGTGGATGAACGACATCAAATGGTTCAAATTCCACGACGCAATTGATGTGATCGAATATGAAGATATCGGCAAACTAATGTTACTAGCAATGAAGAGGATTCGACAGGAAAAACTATAATGAGTGGTATGCAAATTGCACCGTATCAAGATTTTGCGTTAAAGCATCTTGGGTACGAGTTTAAAAACATCGACTTACTTATTACGGCGCTAACCCACCGTAGCTATGTTAACGAGCACAAAAAAAGTGTCAATGAACATAATGAGCGCCTTGAATTTTTAGGCGATGCAGTACTAGAGTTATCGGTCACTGACTATTTGTTCAATAACCATAGTGAACCAGAGGGTATTTTGACTAGCTGGCGATCTTCGTTGGTGCGGACGGAAAGTATCGGTGAGGCTGGTGATAAGTTGGGGTATGAACCGCTCCTTCGCATGAGTCGCGGCGAAAAGAACGGAAGTACTCGTGCACGCCAGCAAATCTTGGCAAATGCATTCGAAGCAGTCATCGGTGCGATTTATCTAGAGCGTGGCTATGCCGATGCGGATGCGTTTATTCAAAAACACATTCTGACAAAACTCGATTCTATTTTAGAAAGCGGTAGCTGGCGTGATCCAAAATCTCATTTGCAGGAAGTGTCGCAGCGAATTGACAGCCATACCCCTGTCTATAAAGTACTCGAAGAAGTCGGACCTGACCACGATAAGGTATTTACCCTTGGCGTCTTTGTTGGCGACAAGATGATGGGTAAAGGCAGTGGCCCAAGCAAGCAATTTGCACAGCAAGAGGCTGCTAAAGCTGCACTCGACACATACGAAGCCGTGAAGAAGCCATAATAGCACTTCGTTACGACAGTCGATTTATTTTACACACGCAACAGATTGACGTGATCTGTAAAACAGTGTATACTCAATCAAGAACTAATAGAAAACTTGAAGTTATAAAGGAAGTTTAATTTTTATGCTCGCAATTCGTTTGCAACGTGTTGGCCGAAAAGGCTACCCAGTCTATCGCCTCGCCGTTCAGGAGTCTCAGCGTCACCCGTCTAGTGGTCGTGTTGTTGCTTATGTCGGTAGTTACAACCCTCATACCAAAGATGCAACTGTACAGGTTGAAACGGCTCAGAAATACTTGGACAATGGCGCACAGCCATCTCCACGTGTTGTGAAACTTCTGAAAGATGCTGGCGTCAAGCTACCTAGCTGGGTAAAAGATGCGTCAACGGACAAGCAAAAAGCAATTCGTAACGCCGAAAAACTACGCAAGAATCAGCCAAAAGAAGAAGTTGAAGCAACTCCTGCTGAATAAAGATACACCTCTTTGCAAAACACCTCCACCTAGGAGGTGTTTTTTGTTTATGCTTAAATTCAGTATTTTGCTGTAAGAATTCCCACAGTGATTAGTCATTTGCTGCGTGCTATAATAATACATACGATATCAGTGAGTAGTGACCGCTAGCAGGCAATGGAGGACGAGCATGTCAACAATAGACCAGCAATTTGTAGAATATATCGTAAAGTCCCTGGTGGGGTACCCGGACGATGTAGTTGTCGAACGTATTATCGATGAAAAGGGTGTGTTACTGTCGCTGACAGTTAACCCCGAAGACCTTGGCCGTGTCATAGGCAAACGCGGGGTAACCGCACAGAGTTTACGGACACTATTACGGGCGCTTGGCACCAAAAATGATGCTCGCTATAACCTGAAAATTGTCAACAATGACGACGACCGTGAAAACTATACTATCTCATCAGACGATAGGGGTGACGAGACTGTGAATAACTTATCAGATGAGCCTGTGGACAACGGATCAGACTATGCCAAAAACTCTCGAAAAGAGCTTGCGGAATTAGATGATCTTGATATATAATCATAAACAGTTCAAAGCGAGAAAATCTTAGAACTGCGAGAACGAAAAAAGCTCATGCGAGCAACAATATATTGTTGAGAGCCTTATATGTCAGAGAAACCACCTTTAGGGGTGGTTTTTTTGTGGCAAAAATAAATGTATACGAGTAGCTCGTCCGTCCCGATTAAAGAGGTATGTATACAGCACGCATGACTTATGACAATGACTAAAACAATCATTATCGATCGCTTTAGTCATTGCTCGAGGTGATCCCTGCGAGCAATGACTCTGGTGAATCATCGCTGCGAGCTAGAGGCTCGAGCGTCCGTCCGGGCTGTACTGCCTAGCGTATTCGTATCTCCATTTGTTCCTCCGTAGATATAGAACAGGAAGGCGATGAATCTGGAGTGAGAAGTTCGTCTGCAGCTGTCTATACACTATCCATTCGCACACAAGTAGTACGAATGTGGTCATGCACAGTGTGATGAATGTGGGTGCGTAGGCTTTGGACGCGTAGAGAAGGTACGTAATACATACGCCGGGCAAGATGGCCACGATAGGCGATATGCCAAGGCGCCATATGGAGCGTATTACCTTGGTGATCTCACCTTCTACTCGCGTTATCTCCTGGATAAGCGCGACATGTGATGGGGCGGTTATGACCTCTTTCTTGTCGGCAGTAACAGTAATGCTAGCGATGTATTCTTCTGACATGATGCCTCCATTTTGTAGGAACGGACTATCAATATTAAAGCACTTATTAAAAACAAGGTCAATTTAGTGCAAATAAAAAGGAAGCCCACCGAAGGAGCTCAAGCCGATGGAAGCGATTAAGCTTCTACGGCGAACTTCCTTTGGTGGACTGTATACGGTTCTCCCACAGAAGTGTTACTTGCTGATTGGGGCGTCGAGATTGCCGTAGGTCTCGATGTACGACTCGATACTCATTTGTGTGCTTCTTACCGCGCACCAACCACCTATTGCGAAACGATTGTTGCTTGATCGTTCGAGGGCACGTCTCATGTTCACAATGTCCTGGGTAATGTCGCAGTACTCGACGTACTCCTTGGCAATGAGTACACTCATCTCCCCGTTCTCACGTAGAGAGTTGTATTTGTTGTGAATTTCCTCTGCCGTTCGGAGCATCAGGATGACATTCCGCGCACGCTGGTTCGTATTCATTGCAAGCCCTTCGTCGTGTTGTCAAGGAGGATGTTTACTTTATACTATACATAGACAAGTAAGTCAATATCAGCTAAACTTATATAAATGAGAAAGTTCCAAGTTATCACCCTGTTTCCCGAGATGTTCACGGGTGTTTTTGAAAGCTCCATGATGTGGAAGGCGCAAAAAGATGAGATTGTGCAACTATCGACAATTGATTTGCGCGAATTCGGACTTGGTTCACGCCGGACGGTTGACGATACTCCGTATGGTGGTGGCGATGGGATGCTGCTAAAGCCCGAACCTTTGTTTGCTGCCGTGGCGCGCGCCAAAGAAAACGACCCGACGGCAAAAGTTTTGCTGATGACGCCGCGTGGACAGCGCTGGAAGCAAGCCTTGGCACAGGAATGGTCTGATAGTGGGAATGGCTATATTTTTATTTGTGGGCGTTACGAAGGTTACGACGAACGTATCGTTAGCTTGGTCGATGAACAGGTGAGCGTTGGTGATTATGTGCTGACGGGCGGTGAATTACCGGCCATGACGATTATCGATAGCATTGTCCGTTTAATCCCTGGTGTATTAGGTGGCGAATCCAGTGCGGCGATTGAAAGCTTTAGCGATGGCGAGACATTAGAATTTCCGCAGTATACCAGGCCTGTTGAATATAACGGGATGAAAGTGCCAGATGTGCTACTGAGCGGTAATCATGCTTTAATTGCGAAGTGGCGAGCCGAGAATTCCTTTAAGGCATCATAGCTGTAAAAAATAGCCCGTAGATACGGGCTATTTTAAGTGGAACGAAAAGCTAGTTAGCGTATGTTCAGTTTGTAACCTGGTAATTGTTTGAGTGCTGTCTCGATAGGATATGCTGCGCCACCTGTCTGAGAAGCATTTTTGTCACCACAGTTTCCGCGTACAGTCATGACGCGAGCACCGATTCCAACGGCCTTTGTACCAGTGACAAATGGTCCGCCGCTGTCACCAGGTCGGGCGCAGGTATCGATGCCAAAACCACTAATGCGAGGGTATGTTCCATTGGCGTAGGCGGCCGCACCGATAAACGTCGTGCTTGCAGAAGTGATTCGGCCACATGTCCATCCGCTCGTGCGTCCAGCTTTGCATGCAGGAGCTCCTTGTACCGGAGAAGTAGTACCTGTGATATAAAGTGGAGACTTTTTGGTGCGAATACCTGCGTCTTTGTAGAGTGCGGCGTATTTGCTATTGAGAGTGATCACCGCATAATCGTCTGGCGCGGTGTATTTCGATATGCCGAAATTGCCAATTTCTTCTGTTGGCTTGCTTTCGAGGAACAGTGCTCCGCCTTTGTATTTGTCTGATTCTTCTTTGCAGTGACCAGAAGTAAATGCAACGACTTGGCCATTTGGCCCGGTTGCGCTAAACCCAAGAGAACAGCCGAGCGTTGTCTTTTTGCCCTGATACGTAACGTTTGCGAAGTAGCCGTCTCCTGCTAGTACGCCACTATTGGCAGGATCAGACGCCGAGCCGGTACTTGGGTCTGCAGGGATTGCTTCTGGTGCTGGTGTTGTCGGTGATGGGTTGGTCGGAGAGGGTGTTGTCGTGCCAGTTGTTGGCCACCATTTGAATAGGTTGCTGGAAAGGTTTGCTGGCTTGGATATGCTTTTTCCTGCAGGCGTGTCAAGGATGTTTACTTGAATAGTATTATCTTTTGAGTTGACGTCAATGCTGGTTATCGCTGAACGTTGAGCTGCGGATAGACTATCTAGCCATTTTTGAGTCAATGCATTATTTTCGGCTAGACGCTTTGAATTTAGCCCAACCTGCTTCTTTTCGATGGCGCTCGAATATTTCTTTGCCGCATCCATGTCTGTAAAATTCATGACAGATTTACCGTTTGAGTCGATGTATGCACCGCCAAATGTATCTGGTGCTTCAGATTCTGCCTTTTTAGCTTCGTTAGATAGTTCATCGGCTACAATTGACTGTTTGAGGTATTCACGCGGTGTGATACCTAGGCCTTTTGTGATTGCAGCCTTTAGATCTTCTGGAAGTAAGTTTGCTTGTTGTGTTAGCGAGTCGACTTGCTGCTGAACGACGGGGTCTTTTTTGATAGCAGAGAGGTAATAAACGACTGCTGTACTAGCAATGATAAAAACAAAGATTGCTACGATGACACTAATAAATATGGTACGTTTTTTGTGTGATTGCTTTTGTGGCGCAGTCGGTAGCGGCGGTGGAGTAAGAGGTGCCTGATAATTTGGATCCATTGAAATTCCTTTATTACATTACTTTACCTTCGATAATACCATAAGAATAATTTATTTCGTAAACGAATACCCCGGAAAATCCGGGGTATTCTGTTGTGGTGAATTATCGTAGAGCGAACAGCCACACATATTTTGTTTTTTGGAGTTGTATGTTTGTTTTTGTAACCTTCGCTGTTCTTAACAATATAGCATGGCTATCCAAAGCGCAAGCGTAATGTCAAAAATAACAACATTTCGTCAGCGTAGCTATTCGCTGACTGACGTATACTAAGTATATGAGATTACTAAGGGCTGCAACTCGTCCGGCAAAAGCAGAATCAAATCGTGCTGTACAGGTGGCGTTATTGTTGGCAGTACTTCTAGTAATTATGTCAGTCGGCCAATTATATGAGTTCGAGAAGTTTATTCCGTTAATCGAAGGTTTCGGCGTTGTGGGTGGCCATAAGTCTGCAACGCTTATCGCTGGACTAATTGTCGTATCAGAAGTTCTGGCGTTGCCATTCCTGCTGCGAATGCAAGTGAGTCCACTGATGCGAGTGTTTAGCATGATACTTGGCTGGTTGGCTGTCGTGATATGGATTGTCATCACACTGTGGCTAGGTACGACGATAAACACAGTAACAAATGTTGGACTATTCGGAACAAAGGTAGATATTCCTGCTGGATGGTGGGCAGCTTGCTATTCGGTGGCGCTGGGCATAGCGGCTATATGGGCTAGTTGGGGTATGTGGCCGCTCGCCAAGGCGAAACATCGATCTGGTAGGTAGTTGTTATTTACTCTGTTGCGGCGTAGAATGAAAACAAACGTAGCTGCAAGGGGTGATCCATGGAAACAGTAAATAAACTTGAAATAAAGGTTGCCGGCTGGTTTAAAGACCTTCCACATCTTCCTGTTGCATTTCGTAAATGGTTAGCGACGAATGTTTGGTGGATTGCGATTATTGGCGCAGTACTTAGTGCTGCAGCACTGCTATTTATTTTGTTCTTATTGGGACTGTTAACGATCGGACTGTCGATTGGTGGGTCTGCATTTGCAGGCGCGCTGGGTGGTGTTGTCGGTGCGACCGTTGGTGGTATTATATCTATCGCAGTCATCGTGTCGGTAGCATTGCTTGTTGCCGAAACGGTACTACTGGGAATGTCTGCAAGCCCGCTAAAAGCAATGGCAAAGCGCGGCTGGAGCCTACTATTCGTTATATTGCTCCTTAATGTCTTGGCGAACGTCATTACAAATATATTAGGGTTTAACATTTTTGCATTAATCGTCGGACTGTTTTGGGCTGGAGTTGGTGGGTATCTTTTGTTTGAAATTCGTGAATACTTTGGCGTACATCACAAGGCAGACGCGAAACCGGCAGAGAAACCTACCGAAGCTGCATCAGACATTTAATCCCTTGAGTTCCATCCCCGTCAATGGTACAATTTGTAGTGCTGATGGGGTGAGAGTCAAGTGGTATTGCACTGGCCGCTGCGCCCGATCGCAGCAAGAAAACAATCGGAACCATACCAGAAATTCCGACGATTCATATTGATACAAATTCAGCACTGACACATATTGGGGTGTCGCCAAGTGGTAAGGCACTGGTTTCTGGTACCAGCATTCGGGGGTTCGAATCCCTCCACCCCAGCCATGAAAATCGACTCATCTTTTGATGGGTCGATTTTCTTTGCGCTAGGTTGCGGTTCGAACCCCCGAATACTTTTACAGGGTAAAAGTTCGGGTGGTTCGGTGTAGCGATTGAAACAAAAGAAAAAACGGTAGTATTTTCTTTTGTGAATGAGCAAAAAAGGCTTTAGCCGCTATACCTCCACCTATTACTACTAACGGGATATATTGTATGTGTAATTGATGTTCCGATAACGATTAATCGTTAATAGCGAACTCACGGGACGTGAACTTCAGCTGAGTTCATACTAGCTCGACCTGAATAAGTCTAAGATGTAAAATAATAACATGATATTTGATGTAATAGGCCTCCACTCAACAAATGCAATTAAGATTGCTCTGACACTTTTTGATAATAAGGTGACCACTGACTCAAAGGTAAAATTACTTCTCAATAATCGACCTATCAATAATCTAAATTCAGTGGATCTGCCACAAAACTTTGCCAGCGGAAAAACAATAGACCTGAACACTGGTGAGTTGTTGGGCATTGGGTGCGTCGCAGCCTATTACAACTGGATGGCCGAAGAAGCCGGGACGGGCAACACATATCAGGCGGTGGTTGGAGTCGAAGACTCCAGTAAAAGAGATATTGAGAATCTACTTTCGGATGGAGCTATCTGGCATGATCAAGCAAAGGCCAAGATAATCGCGCAACAGGTTATGACACAGGGATATTATCCGGAAAAAGCAATTGATAATGTTGCTGTAATTGACGCGATCAAGATGAAAATGGCAAAGAGAAACAACTACCCTGAGAATTGCATTCTTGTCGTTAATGCCTATGCTGACAAGATTGCAATTGATCGAAAGACGATTAGTGATGAGATAAAAAATCTTGCCGGTCCATTTACTGATGTTTACCTGATCATATACAATCTCCCCCTCCTGACAATGGCGAACGTAAGTTATATCAGCCAAATTGACACGCGGGGACTTACTATAGAGCTTGAGAGACACGACTACGATGACGCATGGCAATTTAACTATGACGACAGGACTATAAAACGCTAGATCAAAATCGTTAACTATTTTGTCCGTGATATCATAATTAGACCATGAAAAAAGAATATGAATTCGACAATTCTCAATCAATTAATGTTATTGAGTTTGAGAATAAGGCTGTTGATGTGCTTTTCGTTCCTGAGATTGGAAAATCCTACGACGATCTAAAGCTATTACTTCCCAATCTACCACATCGCATGAGTGTAGTCTTTGGTAGCAATTACGACTATGGCGAGGACGGAGTTACGGGGAGTGCGCTTTCGTCTGAATCTATGAAAATAGGCATAAGGGCGGATGTCGATGATCGATCGCGGCAATTTCAAAGTATACAACCATTAATATTCCACGAGGGCTATCATATTGCTCAAGGATTTTATAATGAAAATCAATTTTCGGCGCTCGAATCTGCAGTCTATGAAGGATGTGCAACGGTTTTCGAAAGAGAGTATGCGGGTTCGACGCCAAAGTGGGGAGACTACTCGAAAGAGAGCGACACTACGCTACGTCGATGGCGAGATGAGATGAAAGATATATCCGCAGAACAGTACTTTGAACCAAGCGGCGAGACTTGGAAAAAATGGGCTTTTTATGACGCTGAAACAGATGAGTCCTGGCGTATTTACAAAGTAGGCACATGGTTAGTGGACATGGCATTAGAACAAACCGATGCCAATATTGTTGAGTTTAATTCTAAAACAGCAGCTGACATACTAAGCTACCTGCCGTAACATTTCCTTTGACATATACAAGGCGCCTGAATTAAAATCAGCAATTTTGTTTGGTACTATTAAAACATGGATACAATAATCACAATACTTGACCAGCATGAAATGGATTCAACAGCAAATAGCAACGACAGAGATTCGTATCGTGTTCGTGTCGCGGTAAGAGCGGTGTTGACTGACGATACTAACCGAGTTGCATTAATGTACGCAAGTCAGAGAGGGTATTATAAATTACCCGGCGGAGGCGTCGACGATGGCGAGGACTTGCAGACTGCATTAAACAGGGAATTAATGGAGGAAGTTGGGGCGACGGTGGCGATTAACGATGAACTGGGTCAAGTCATAGAGTGGCGTGATTACAAGAATTTTAAGCAGACATCATATGCATACACAGCTACTTTGGTTGGTGATTTAGTGGCGCCTGACCTCACTGAAAGTGAGATAGAAGAAGGGTTTGAAGTGAAGTGGGTGTCGAGTCTCGATGAAGCAATTAATCTAGTAGAGGCACAATCAAATAGTGGTGAAATAGGTATCTCGTTCATGTGCAAACGGGATGCTGCAATCCTTCGGTCGGCTCAGTAGGACTGTTTCTCTAACATCTGCGAGCAATATGACTCAATTGAGTATTTAGGTTGCTTGCTAAACCGATCGTTGCTTTCTAGAAACCGTACTTTTGTGACGACGGTAAGAGAGAAAAGACTCCCACCTTTTACTTGTCTCTTGCTAACCATAACCCCAATACGCTACACTAATCCTATATCTATGCAACACGAGGGGAATAACGTAGTGCTAATCATGATGAAAAGGCGAGAGACTAATAAAAAATCTCCAGAATATGAGGTCATTCTCTAATGGCCAGACTTCCGCAGCCAGGAGGAGATGCAGGGAATTGGGGCAATATTCTCAATGACTATTTAAGTGCGTCGCACAATGCAGATGGAACTCTAAAAGACAACAGTATTAGCGAGGCGCTACTTGACTCGGCACTTCAAACCAAAGTAAATACGAGCGTCGATGACGCTACTTTGTTGGTAGCCGGTAAGGTTCGCTTGGCAGGTGATCTGGCGGGTACCGCAACGAGCCCTACGGTTCCTGGCCTTGCGACCAAATTGGATGTTGCCGTCAAAGATCTTGACTCGGTAATTATCACTGCCGAACGATTTGCCGGAGTGGATCTTACGGGTGCGACAAATTCACGCACTGCCTTGCAGGCGCTCATCGACGCAAGTCCAGCTGGTACCACGCTGTTATTTCCGAGGGGTGCCCGTTTATTAGTGAGCGGTAGTTTGAATAATGGTGGAAAATCGTTATTCTTGGATCTCAATGGATCGACGATTATCAAAGGATCAAACAGTACACTCTTCAACTTTACGGGTACTTATGAAACTCCGATCAACGTCACAAGTCAGTCTGTAGGTGCTATCACCACCGACGAAGAAACCAAACAAGCGACCGTCCTCGTACTCGCTTCAGCTCCTGGCTGGAAGGCGGGGGAGGTTGTCAAAGTATTCTCGGACGACGTAATTCCAGGAGGTCGCGCTGGCAATGGCACGGACGAATCAAGGCTGGGCGAGTACATGATTGTTAGTACAGTCAATGGCGCGACTGTGACGCTCAACGGGCTTATCCGTGATGCGATGACGACGAACGTACGTGCTGCAAAACTCAATAATATACCGGTTGGTATTTCTAATGGACACATTGAAGTACTTGATAGCGGGATTGCAGCAGGTTGGTCAACCGGCATATCGCGATTTGCGGCGCTCATCAATCCTATAGTTCGCAATGTTCATATTCTGGGGTCATCGGCAACTTGCTGGAACTTTACGGGCTGTTACCAGTATCTTGTAGACGGATGTACGAATAATTTTGCTGTCGATAAGTCCGGTACAAATATCTACGGATACGGTGTCGTCGACAATGCATGTATGTTTGGTAAGGTTATCGCTTACCATGCGCAGCACGTTCGTCATGCATTTACCGACGATACTCCGCGCATACCAATCGGGTCGGGTCCCACGTCGTATGGTCGAACATACGGCACAAAAATCATCGGATCGACTTGTCATGGTTCGACGAATACAGCGTGGTCGACACACTCGTGTTCTGAGGCGGTCGAATTTATCGATTGTACAGCGGTTGATTCGATGAACGGATACGGTCTTCGTGGTCGCAAGCATATCGTGCGCGGAGGAAAAACGAAGAATACAAAAAACGTCATTAAAATCTTTGCCGAGAGCAGTAGCGATTCTGATTCTTGGGGACATCGTATTTATGACTTGACGTCGGAAGGGTCTGTTGATGTTGCAATTACGGTATCGCTCAACCCTACGAGTGGAGTGCGCGAAACGCGACCGAATTATTTCTCACGTATAAAGATACTCGACCACGCCGCAGGGCTCTTGGAATGCACCAACGCAACGGTTATTATGGATAATTGTGATTTCGAGATGGCACCTGTCGTTCCCGATAATACGCATACATTTACATTGACCGCCAGTGCTCTTGAGGCGTACAATTCGCGTCTGGACTACACAAAGAACACGACAGGCAATAACCAACGTATTTTTTATCAGGCAAGCACGAGTGGATCAAAGGCAACATTCAAAGACACTAACCATATTAATACCGCCGATCATGGATCGCGTTCAGTGTGGCTCTATTTGGCGCAGACGTCATCGACTGTCGATATTTCTGAACTGAATATCGCATTTACAATGTCAGCACTCAATGCAACGGGCATGAGCTCGAGTTCTCGATTTGAATGGAAGGTTGCAAGTTCTGGCCTTCATTCTGAATGGGTATCGCTCAGTTCGGCATCGATTCCAAGTGCTGCGCAAGCTGTCCGAGTTACTCGTACAAGACAGCAGACTATCACATTTAGCTGTACTCCTACCTCTGCTGGAGCAGTACTGTTCAATTTACCTGTAGGCGCTGTCTTGGGTCAGCAAATTATGATAGTGAACTTCGGCACACAGTCATTTACCGTTGCAAATGGCGTGACACCGAATACGTCTTTAAAGACGGGTGCAGATACAAGCATTCCAGTCGGTGGTTATATGAACTTGATCTGGAGCGGATCGATTTGGCGCGAAATAGGATAGTCGAAGGGGATGCGAAACCTCTTTTAGTCTCATAGACTCAATTGCCGCTGCAAACGCTCGAATACAGCAGATAGACCAGCGAAGTACGCATCAATCGATGTATCGTTAAAGTGACGGTCGTATGGAAGCAACGTGGCGCCGGCAGACCAAAAGCTATTCACGACAGTCTCTGCACTTACCTTTGCTGCGAAATCATCAATCTCGCAGTTCATATCCTGCGCAAATCCATACGAAAACGCGTCGATCAAGCGCTGCTTTATGGCGCCAGCGTATTCTTGTAGATCGGGTGAATGAAATATGATCGCATAGACTTGGCTATCGGTGTTGCTGTAATATTCGGGCGGCGGAGTGACGGTGACCGAATACAGAAACGCGCGGAATACTTCTATTGTTGGTTGTTCTGCTGATTTTGTCGTCAGCTGCACAATCAACTGGTCGCAGTAATGTCGTGGCACTTCAAACAAAATGTCTTTTTTGCTGGCGTAATAGGTAAAGAATGTTCGGGGCGCAATGCGCGCACCACGTGCAATCGAGCTGACTGTTGTCCGGGAATACCCTCGCTCCGAAAAAAGCTTGATACCGGCGGTATAGATCATTTGTTTCGTTTCCGCTTTTTGCTGTTCGCGGTGAGTGGGTGTGTCGGCCATAAATATACGTCTTAGTATAAAGTATCACGGATGCTATACAATCTTTCAAGGACTTTGCATAATACCTCGTTTTGTGCAATCATAACTGCAGCTATAGAAATATCTACCAACTTGGCTATGATTGAATAAGTATGACAACATCTGACCTAATAGAAATCACCGACGAGCACGGCCAGCCGACGGGCGAACGCATGACGCTCGACCAGGCAAATGACCAAGGCCGGTGGCATCATACGGCGCACATAGTGCTCTATACCTCCGATGGGCAGATCTTGGTTCAAAAGCGTGCTTCGGGAATCGTCCGTTACCCTAGTCTCATCGATATTACCGTTGGTGGGGTAGTGTACGCCGAAGAGACGCCGGAGATGGCGATTGTTCGGCGTGTGAGTGAAGAATTGGGCGTGCAGATCGAGCCCGAAAATCTTCATAAACTTGGCACAACGAAGTATAATCACCAGGTCAAACGTTACGACAAGCATGTGCGCGTTATTTTACATAACTACATTGCCGAACTGCCGGACGCAAACGTCAGCCTGAGGTATATGCAAAATGAAGTATCATGGGCGGGATTTATATCACTAAAACAGGCCGAGCAGTTTATCACAAATGGCAAGCTCGATCATATCGGCCGGCTGATCCCACGTCCGAAATATTACAAATTGTTTCTTGATGCTATCACAAAAAAACTGCACGATTCATAGTTTTCTGCATTATTCAACAATCCCCTCGCATCACTGAACGTCCTTATGCTATGCTAACTACAACACAAGTAGTTACTAGGGGAATCATATAGTGGCACGTTTACCACAACCAGGAGGAGACGCAGGGAATTGGGGAAGTATTCTCAATGATTATCTTGCTCAGTCTCACAAATCCGATGGAACAATCAAGGATAATTCAATTGGTGCTGCGCAACTGCAAGATAATTCGGTCACTGCCTCGTCGCTCGCCCCAAGCAGCGTCACTAACGCCGCTATCGCCAACGATGCTGTCACGAAAACGCAGCTGGCACCGACACTTCGGACGGAACTAGACGCAAAGATAACAGATTCTGCCGCCAGCGCAACGTTTGCGCCAATAGCTGTGCAAACAGAAGTAGAGGGTCGTTTGAGCGAGGAAGAGCTTTTATCTCGTTTCGCGCCGCAATCTCTCGGTATATCTCGAGCTGTACGGAGCGGACCTTTGACGGTATTCCTCGGCGATTCAATTTTTCAGAATTTGAATACCCTGACAAACCCCGCGCAGCCTCTGCTGGGTGAATCATTCGCTACTCTGGTTTCGTTGAGATCGAATCAACGAGTTTTGTATGGACGAAACGCGGGAGTGACGAACAATACCGTTCAGGATGCTGTCGCCCGGCTGCAAACGGACGTGATTGCGTACGCCCCCGATAAGTGCGTCATACTACTTGGCACTAACAATACTAACCAAGCGTCGCCTACAATGGCAGATACCATGTTGGCGTACGAGAATGGCCTCATCCGTCCACTTCTCGAAGCAGGAATCGATCCAATTATCTGTACGATTCCTCCTCGTACTGGTATTCGCACATCTGAGCCAGCGACATACCGAAAACAGTCGACATGGAACGCGTTCCTCCATGGACTGGCGAATAAGTATCGATTGTTGCTGGTCGACACATACGCAGCGCTTGCTGACCCCGCAACGGGTGATTACAAGGCTGGATTTAGCGGTGATAATATCCACCCAACAAAAACTGGGTATTATGCTATGTCGAGTGCGTTTATAGCGGCAGTGTCGAGTCGCTACCCGGCCGACGGTGTGCAGCTAGAAAAGGATCGATATACGTCGATCAACCTTGCCGTCAACCCGCTGTTCCTCGAGGGAATGGGCGGTACTGGGAATCTGCTGCCGACGGGTTATCAGGGGTCTACAATGGGAGTGACTGTAACGGTCGAAGATCCGACTGTTGGTGATGGACTCGAAGCTGGGAGATGGCTCAAGATTGTCAAAACGGATCCGGCGACACAAAAGACCGTCAGCTGGCTGCGCTCACTCGCAGCGCTTACGACAACCGGAAATCCATTTTCGGTAGGAGATCGTATTAGCTGGGGATTTCGATACAAACTGACCGCAGGAACAGACGCAACTACTTATGTCACCGTTGCTCTACGCTACACTGATTCGGGAGGCGCAAATGTCAAGATTATTACACCAGTCAATCAGTTTCAGTACGCGTCGGAAGGTGTTGTTTACTATGAATCCGTCATACCAGAAGGATGTGTAGGATTGCGCCTTGACCTATCGTTCGCGCCAGCATCTTTGCAAACTATCATGGTTGGTCAGATGACAGCTCGAAATCTGACAGGGCTTGGGCTGCCGGCACTTACCCGCCCGTAAAGTTAGAAACACTTCGTCACTATTTGACATTCTCTATTCTGCGCGCTAGCCTATGTATGATGAGAAACGTAGTAAGGTATTTAAATAAACAGGGTGGAATTGCCGTGATTGCTACCGACACTGTGTATGGTGTTGTGGCTCGTGCGGCAGACCCATTAGCGGTAGCACGGCTCTATGATCTGAAACGCCGCGAAGGTAAGCCTGGCACGGTAATAGCGGCGAGCGTCGATCAACTGGTAGATATGGGCATTGATCGTCAGTATTTTACCGCAGTCGAGAATCTGTGGCCGGGTGCGGTGAGTGTTGTTATTGCATGTGACCAGACTCTTTCGTATATCCATCAGGGCACCGATAGTCTCGCAATCCGTATTCCTGATGATTCCGCACTATTAGAATTGTTGCAACAAACAGGTCCATTGCTGACAAGTAGCGCAAACCAACCTGGACAGCCACCTGCAACGACTATCAGCGAAGCGAAAGCATATTTTGGCAGTCAAGTTGACTACTACGAGGACGCAGGGGCGGTAAACCGAGCTCCGTCAACTGTCGTTAAGGTTGAAAATGACGGTATTCATGTTTTGCGGCAGGGTGCAGTTGTTTTTGATGACAAAGGGAAGAAAATACGATAGCTATTTGTATCAGCTGCACGGAATGCATACATGCATTCCGGATCTATGATAGCGTATTGATGTAGCCAGTTATCCTTATCTTTTTGAGCGGCCTGGCGTATACTAATGCTTATGGCAAGCGAAACGATTATTAAGATTATGGCAGATGGGCTAGTGATTCCTATCGTCCTGATTGCTGCATATGCACTTTTGTTTAAACTAAAAGATAACAAGCGATACGAAGCGTATTGTCGAATTCTAATGGCTGGGTTGACGGCGTATCTACTGGCAAAATTACTCGGAACGCTATATCAGCCGGCAGGTGAACGACCTTTTGAATTACTTGGTACTGAACCCGGTGCATCGTATTTGAACAATCCTGGATTTCCGTCTGATCATGCGCTATTCACTGCTGCAATAACATTTGCAGTATGGTTCGAAAGCCGATCTCGAAAGTTAGCGATAACTGTTGGTGTGTTGACGATTCTTGTTTCGGTTGGTCGTGTGTTGGCGCTTGTCCATACGCCGCTTGATGTGATTGGTGGGATTGTTGTTGCGGCGGTTGGCGCTGCGTGGTATCTGAATGTTCGTATGGTCGGTGTCAAAAAGCGACTCATCAGTAAACTTTCTTCTTAGGTTGTTGACATTGCATTATATGCAAATATAGTGTAAAATAAACAAAAATGGAGAATTCGATGGAACCATCAGTACAACCAACGACCCAAGATCAGTTTATTGAAATGCGTTCAAACACGCTTATTCAAGTTATTTTACTGGGAATTATTCTGGGTGCTGTCAGCTGGCTACTGACGCTGCTATTGGATCGATTTGTTATTACTGCGCTATTTTGTAGTGGCGATGCAGCCTCTGCGCTATGTACTGGCTCTACCGGATTAGCTGGTAATATCGCACTTGTGTTTGCGTCTATCGGTGGATTACTTGGGCTTGTACGATTGGGAGTGTACCGTCCGCTACTAGTTGCTATCGCTGCAGCCATTTGTCTATGGGGACTAGCTGGCTGGGTAGATGGATTAATGTGGTATGAGGCATTAGCATGGACAGTAATTCTTTATTCTCTTATTTTTACGGCGTTTTCATGGTTAGTTCGCCCACGAATGTTCTTGATTGCAATCATTCTTGTTATCGTCGTTGTCTTGCTGGCACGAATCCTTCCTGTATTACGCTAGTGCTATACTAGTCAGTATGGATCAATTTATTTTACTTGTTGTATTGGCCGTTGTTATTGTCGGTTTTGTCGTGGTTATTATCAGTATGAATCAGCGAATGCGCGAATTAAAAAATAGTAGTGCTGTAGAGCTGATGAAAGCCGATGTAACGGAACTAACGCGTTCGATTGCGGCGCTGCAACAGAATGTCGGCGACAAACTAGAGCGCAGCAATACGGCGATGCAGACATCTGTGCAACATCAACTAAGTCAGAGTTCGAAGTTGATCGGTGACGTGACCCAGCGACTAGCAAAATTAGACGAAACGAACCGACGAGTCATTGACGTCGCGGATGACCTGAAGACACTTCAAAACGTATTACAAAACCCAAAGCAGCGCGGGGTATTTGGTGAATATTACCTCGAATCAGTGCTGGATAATATCCTCCCTCCGGGTAATTACCAGATGCAGTATAAATTCAATGACGGCGAAATTGTGGATGCTGCTGTGTTTTTAGAAAACAAGCAGATCTTGCCGGTTGATAGCAAATTCAGTCTAGAAAACTACAATCGTATGGTTGCAGAAACATCAAAGCCAGAACGCGAGAAATGGTTAGCAAAAGTTCGCAATGACCTAAAGGGGCGGATAGATGAAACCAGTAAATATATTCGACCAGATGAAAATACGATGGACTTTGCGTTCATGTTTATTCCAAGTGAATCGTTGTACTACGATTTGTTGATCGGCGAAGTTGGCACCGGCAGTAGTGCTCGCGATTTGATCGAATATGCATTTCGGGATAAGCGCGTGATAATCGTCAGTCCAACAAGTTTTATGGCCTATCTACAAACTGTGCTGCAAGGACTGCGAAGTTTACAAATCGAACATCAAGCCAAAGAAATACAGGTGCGAGTTGGACAGCTAGGCCGACACTTGGCTGCATACGACGCCTTTATGCAAAAACTTGGTGGAAGTTTAGGGACGACGGTCAATCATTACAACGCTGCACATAAGGAACTGAAAAAGATCGATAAGGATGTCGTGAAGATTGCGAACACTGATCCTAGCATCGAACCGCTGCTGATTGATAAACCCCGGCAAGATGAGTAATGGAACGATGATCATTGCATATTATTCATTTTAATGCTATAATATAATTATAGAGAATGTTAAAGATACTTGGCAGCGTCATGCATTTACACCAGCTATTCAACTAAAGCGTGGTGCTGTTGATGTCGGTGCTCCTATGCAGAACGAAATTATACAAATAGGCGCATCTGGCGAAACACAGCCAACGCGGTTGATAGTCGCGAATGGGTTTCGAACAATAAGGATATTTCGACAAGATCAGCAGCCACTGCAAGTTGAAATGGATGCGGTTGATTCGGCTTATCAGGTTGAACGGATTCATGTTTTTACTGAGCCTATTGATGAGGTGTTGATTCGACGAGAACTACTAAATTCTACATGGAATTTACTAAATGATCCTGGGTTAATTAGTCGACAAAAGTCGTTTTGGGATTTTGTCAGCTTTACGATTGGCAAAGCCGAGGAGAAACAGCTGAGATCTGAGTGGTAAAATGTAACAAATAAAATACGCCTCAATATGAGGCGTATTTTATTTGCAAAAACGAAACTATGCGTTCTTGTCTTCTGTTCCGCGAAGAACGTCACGAAGACCAAATCCGATAACACCACCAATAAGTGGGGCAACCAGGTAGGCTGCAAGTGTCACGATTTCAATCTTGCTCCAGTCGATAGCTTGTAGAGCTAGTGCTGTTGCGGGGTTAAAGATCGTTGTTGCATCAACGTAAGCGGTAGCGATATATCCAAACATCGCTGCGACAAGGAAACCAAGTCCAACAGTAAATGCTTTGGCAAGACGGTCTTTTTCAAGACGTGCGCCAGCAAACGCAAATACGAAGATTGCAGCTGCGATTAGCTCGGCGAAGAATACGTACCACTGATTGCTTTCAGTAAGAACCTTTGCTTTGTAGACTTCGGCTACTGTCTGACCTGTCATTGCTGCTTCTTGTGCATTTGGCTGAGCGACAGAGTTAAGGAACATATTGAGAGCAACGAATGCCAATGCCGCACCAAGAACTTGGGCAATGATATAGCCGAGTGCACGAAGTGTTGTCATTTTGCGTGTCACCCAAGCACCAACAGTAACGGCCGGGTTGATATGTGCGCCAGAAATTGTACCAACGATCAGTACGATACCAGCGAGTGCAAGGCCGACGTAGAGTGGGTCGCCCTTGATTGCAAGAAACGCAACCGTAAACAAGAATGCACCGATAAACTCACCAATAAGCGCGCTAGCGATAAATGTCTTGTTTGTAAAACGAGCACCTTTCGCTGACGTTGGCTTTTCTGAGTCAACTGCTTTTACTGTGGTTACTTTTGCAGGAACATCTGCATCGGTCTTTACTACTTTTGTTGATGGCTTTGCTGCAGTATCAGTCGACTTGATCCGCGTAACGGTCGTGGTCTTCTTCTTTGCGGTAGAACCGGCTTTTTTGGTAGCCATAATATAATTCCCTCCTTATGAGATTTATGAAGTTAGTATATCATAATCGATAATATGCAACCAAGTTATGCGACTGCGCGTGGTGTATACTAAGTACATGGGATTATTTGTACAACAGAACGACACTCGAACGAAGTTGCAAGAACGTATTGCGGCCGAAATGAGCGATAAAGCTAAGAAAAAGGCCGAACTTGAGGCACAAGGCCTACCTGATGGTGTGGATGATTCTCGCTATATCGAAAACACGAAAACGACAACTAGTTTAGCGTGGGTGTGGATTTTGATTGTTGTCGCAGTTGTTGGTGCGGCGATTTACTTTATGTTTGCAACCGAGGAGTAGGTACCGAAGCAGGGTCATGACAATAGCTCTCTGTTGACGTATACTGTGATATAGATGACAGATTTACATATACTGCGCGATACATTGGTTGACCGTGCTACAAAAAGTGATACACCTCGCGATGTGTTGAAAGCGCCGGAATTCAAGGCGTTGTATGCTGAAATACCAAAACTTGACCCTAAAGAGCGTGGTGTTTATGGCAAGCAAATAAATGAGCTAAAAATTGCGCTCGAACAGGCAATTGAGGCAAGAGAACATGAACTTGACGATGCGACAGTGATATCACTTGACGTGACTGCGCCATGGGATATTAACAGTAAGCCGCTGCAATTTCTGCCGACGGATCAGGGGAGTCTGCATCCGCTGACTCGCGAACTTGAGCGAGTGATTGATATATTTACGCGTATGGGATTTGATGCACACGAATCGCGTCAGATTGATAATGACTTGAATATGTTTGGCGCACTGAATTTTCCTGAAGGTCATCCAGCACGTGATGGCTACGATACATTCCGAACCGAAGAAGGATTTATTCCGCCAGCACATACCAGCACGATGCAAAATCGCGTCTTGCGGGCTGGCAAGGCAACGCTTGAAGCGGGTGGTCAGATTGCAAGTATTAGCTATGGTCGTGTATTTCGCAACGAAGACGTTGACGCAACGCACGAGCATACGTTTTATCAATGCGAGGGTGTCTTTGTGAGTGATAGCGCAACGCTTGCGCAAATGATGGGGACGCTTCGGGCATTCTTTGAAGAATACTATGGCCAGAAATTAAAGATCAAAACCCAGCCAGGCTACTTTCCGTTTGTCGAACCAGGCCTCGAGTTTCAAATCGAAAAGCCAGCTGCACTTGGCGGCAAGCCTGGCGATTGGTTAGAGATGTTAGGTTGCGGCATGATCCACCCAAATGTTCTGTCGGCGGCTGATATCGATCCTACTGTCTATCGCGGATTTGCGTGGGGCGGTGGTATCGAACGACTCGTTATGTTGAAATACGGCATCGAAGATCTTCGTCATTTTGAAGCGGGCAAATTGGCATTTTTGAGAAAGTTTGCATGAATGATTCAATAGAAAAACTACTTGCTCGAACGAAATACATGACACTTGCAACGGTTAGTGCGGATAATAAGCCATGGGCAGTACCAATAACATTCGTTCATGCGGACGGTCAGCTATATTGGCGATCGCGCATTGATACGGAACATAGTATCAATATTGAACGGCACAACTCTGTTTCTATCGTCATCTTTGACGGCGACCGAATAGACGGCAATCAGGAACGTCAAGCACTGTATGTACAAACAACCGCGCTCAAAACGGCGCCTGACATTCAGGCCGAACTTCTTAAAAAATTTGACGGCGTGTTTAGTATAAAGGATACCGAAGCGCCACTGTATGTTGCGGCGATTGGGAATCTGGACGAAACTCGATCAACGGATAATAGGTTTTATATGACAGACACGCTAGTAGCGGGAGAGAAGCAATGATTATATCAGTAAACTGGCTAAAACAATTCACACCTATCGACACACCTATCGATGAACTGACTGAACTTATTGGAGCGCGATTAGTTGAGATCGAAGACGTCACTGACCTATCTAAAAAATACAAAGGTGTTGTTGTCGCAAAGGTCATCGAATGTGAAGAATTAAAAGGCAGTGATCATTTGAACGTCACGAAGATTGATGATGGTGGCGTCGTAGAAGACGTTGAGCGTGATGAAAATGGTTTTGTGCAAGTAGTGTGTGGTGCGCCGAATGTTCGCGCAGGATTATCCGTCGCATGGCTGCCTCCGAAAAGCACTGTCCCAGAAAGCTTTGGCGATAAAGAACCATTTGTTTTAAGTGCGCGGAAACTTCGCGGTACAACGAGCAATGGTATGCTTGCAAGCGCCAAAGAATTAGATTTGTTCGAAGATCATACGGGTATTCTTGAGATTGACAAAGATGCAAAGCCGGGTACGTCGTTTGCAGAGCTGTACGAACTCGACGACTACCTGATCGATATCGAAAACAAATCCTTAACACATCGTCCAGATGCATTTGGGATTATTGGGTTTGCTCGAGAAGTTGCAGCTATCCAGGGAAAACAGTTCACAACGCCAGCATGGTTGATGGACACAACGCCCACATTTATCGATAAGGTCGGCGATGTAGTAACGCCAGCTGTAACGATTGATACGCCAGAATTATCTGCTAAATATACTGCGATTGTTATGAGTGATGCAGACACAGGCGTGCAATCACCATTAGACATCCAGACGTATCTGTCGCGTGTTGGCGTGCGACCGATTAATGCGATTGTCGACGTTACAAATTATTTGATGATGCTTACAGGTCAGCCGCTCCATGCATTTGATTATGATAAATTAATCGCATTGAACGAGGGCAAAGCGGATATTCATGTGCGATCAGGACGAACTGATGAAACATTAAAGTTACTTGATGGTCGAACGATCGAACTGAGCGAAAACGATATCGTTATTGCAAATGGTGACGTACCTGTTGCGCTTGCTGGTGCTATGGGTGGTGCTGCTACGGAAATCGATGAGACAACAAAGAACATTATTATCGAAAGTGCGACATTCAATTTGTACAATCTTCGTAACACGCAAATGCGTCACGGAATATTTAGCGAAGCGATCACCAGGTTTACAAAAGGACAGCCAGCTGCACTGTGTGAAGCTGTTTTGGCGGCAGCAGTCCGACTGATTGCGGGTTCGACTGGCGCTGTACGATCAAGTGATATTGCCGCTGCCGTGTCTAATGTGCAATCAAACGATCCGATTACACTGACGGTCGAGCAACTTAATGAAACACTTGGAAGCAAATTTAGTACTGCGGATATTGTCGATACACTCCAGAACGTTGAATTCATGATACCTGAAAGTGATGATGCGTCGTCGATAACTGCGGTTGCGCCTTTTTGGCGATCGGACATTCATATCCCAGAAGATATTATCGAAGAAGTAGGGCGGCTGAATGGATTTGATACCATTGAGCCAACACTACCACTTCGTGACTTTACTGCCATTTCGCCCGATAGTTTTGACCAGATGCGTTCAACTATTCGGCATACGTTGGCGCGAGCTGGCGCAAATGAGGTACTGACCTATAGTTTCGTTCACGGCGACGTACTGACAAAGTCAGGTCTTTCTCCGGATAATTCGTATAAAATCACCAATAGTATTAGTCCTGATCTGCAATATTACCGTCAAAGTCTGACGCCGAGTTTGCTAGGGCTTGTTCATTCCAATATAAAAAGTGGATTTGATACTTTCGCGCTATTCGAACTGAACAAAGTGCATACTAAAACGGCCGAACTGACGTCTGATGGTGTGCCAGTAGAGCTTGATCGTGTTGGTCTGGTGGTGGCTGGCAAAAAAAGTAATGGTGCGACATACTATGAAGCGCGAAAAATATTGGATTATCTCGCGTCGTCGTTGGGGCTATCGCTCGAATACAAACCGTTTACCAAAGATGCTTCAATGGTACTTATGACACCATTTGAGTATCGCCGGAGTGCTCGTGTTATTGATGTAAAAAGTGGCATTGCACTAGGTGTGATAGGTGAGTATAAGAAATCAGTGGCTAAACACTTTAAACTGTCAGCGCGATCCGCTGGATTTGAACTTTTAGGTGAAGGCCTAGCGCTTGCCGTAAAGCAAGTGACGCCTGCGTATGTTCCAGCTACAAAGTATCCTTCCTCGGAGCGCGATGTATGTTACAAGGTAGCAACGTCAGTAACCTACGCTGCCATCGTCACGGCGTTACATGAAGCAAAGCAAGCTCATGAAACAGTCGCTATTGATATTCAGCCAGTCGACATCTATCAAGCGCCAGACACTGACACCAAGAACATTACGATTCGAATCGCAATTGCTCCAATGGACAAAACATTGACGAATGAAGAGGTGACGGCTATTGTTGATCGACTGTCGAAAGCGGTTGTCGCTGCAACGCAAGCGACAGTTATTTAGTGGTCAGCAGTCCATTTCGTATATGCTTAAAGTGGTGTATGATTGAGGGTAATGCTTCACTCAAAAAAACGGTTCAGGCTACGCCGACGCTATAAAATACTAATTAGCCTGTTCGCTGGATGTGTAATTGTTTCAGTGATGGCTTTTGCGCTGCAGAACGCTCACTTTCCTGTATTTGATACAGCCGGTGAAGTAGCAAATAAACAACGTGACCTCATTATCTTTACGAGCATTCTTAGTCTTGTGATAATTGTGCCTGTGTTTGGACTGTTGTTTGGGATTGCATGGCGATTCCGTGCAACAAATACAAAAGCCAAGTATCGTCCTAATTGGGATCATAGTCGTGTTGCCGAAACGATATGGTGGGGACTACCAGGATTGCTGATTGTGTTTTTGTCAGTGATTATATGGACGAGTAGCCATGAACTTGATCCATACAGACCACTGACAAATAATAAACCCGCAGTGACCGTTCAAGTCGTGTCTCTGCAATGGAAGTGGTTGTTCATTTACCCAGATCAAAAGATCGCGTCAGTAAATGTCGTTCAATTTCCCGAGGATACGCCAGTGAATTTTGTTATTACTGCCGATTCACCAATGAATTCATTTTGGATTCCGCAGCTAGGCGGGCAAGTGTACGCTATGAATGGTATGACGACGAAGCTACATCTCATCGCAGATCGTACGGGTAATTTTCGTGGATCGTCCGCAAATCTTAGCGGTGAAGGCTTCGCTGGCATGAAATTTACCGCTCGATCGACGTCAGAACAAGACTTTGAAAATTGGGTGACAAAAAACCAAACAGCGCAAACACTTGACTGGGCAAAGTATGAAGAGTTGGCCAAGCCTTCAAAAGATCAACCAGAATCTGTCTATGCACTCAATGATAGTGGACTCTATGATAAAGTAATAGAGAAATACATGTCCGAACATTCATCGACAAAAATGAAGAGCGGACATGCGAACTAACATAATGAGTAGTATGGGGCAAAAGTAGAATGCTAGGAAATCTTACGCTAGATGCACTTCCGCATGATCCGATCGCTGGCGGCGGCGCTGCTATGGTTGTTGGCGGCGGGTTGACGATTGTTATAGCGTTATTTGTGACAAAACGCTGGACATGGCTATGGAAAGAGTGGTTGACGTCACTTGATCCAAAACGAATAGGTATCATGTATCTCATTGTCGCTCTTGCTATGCTGCTTCGCGGATTTGCCGACGCCCTGATGATTCGCACCCAACAAGCACTGGCTAGTGGTGATGCGGCTGGTATCCTGACGTCTGACCATTTTCAACAGGTGTTTTCTGCCCATGGAACGATAATGATATTTTTTGTCGCGATGGGGCTGATATTCGGGATTATTAACCTTATATTACCGCTTCAGCTAGGATCACGAGATGTTGCGTTTCCATTCCTCAACTCGGTTAGCTTTTGGCTGTTTATCGCTGGATTTATCTTGATCAACGCGTCGCTAGTAATCGGTGAGTTCTCGGCAGCGGGATGGCTAGCCTATCCGCCATTATCAGGAATAGAATATAGTCCAGGAGTAGGCGTCGACTACTGGATATGGGCGCTGCAGATATCGGGGATCGGCAGTTTATTGTCAGGAATTAACTTTATGGTGACAATATTTAAAATGCGCGCACCTGGCATGACACTTATGAAAATGCCGATCTTTGCATGGTCGGTACTGTGTAGCATGTCGCTTGTTGCATTTGCTTTTCCTATCTTGACTGTAACGCTGACGCTTCTTTCGCTTGATCGATTACTTGGCATGCACTTCTTTACATCTGATATGGGCGGAAATCCCATGATGTATATTAATCTTATCTGGGCGTGGGGACATCCCGAGGTGTATATCCTCGTATTGCCTGCGTTTGGTATTTTCTCCGAAATCGTTGCAACGTTTTCGAGCAAACGATTATTCGGGTATGCATCAATGGTTTGGGCATTGGGCGCAATCACCGTATTGTCATTCATCGTATGGTTGCATCATTTCTTTACGATGGGTGCGGGTGCAAATGTGAATGCGTTCTTTGGTATTATGACGGCCGTTATTGCGATCCCGACGGGAGTGAAGATATTTAACTGGCTGTTTACGATGTACGGTGGGCGAATTCGTTTTACGACTCCGATGCTATGGTTTATGGGATTCGTTGTGACCTTTACGCTTGGCGGGGTTACCGGTGTGCTGATGTCGGTTCCGGCAATTGATTTTCAGGTTCACAATAGTTTGTTCCTTATCGCGCATTTTCATACGATGATCATTGGTGGTGTTGTCTTTGGGTTCTTTGCTGGGTTCACCTACTGGTTTCCGAAGATCTTTGGATTCAAACTAAACGAGCGATTAGGCGTGTATGCGTTTTGGTTGTGGTTGATCGGATTTTTGATGGCTTTCGTTCCGCTCTATATATTGGGGCTCATGGGTGCGACGCGCCGACTTGATCACTATGATGCTTCGCTTGGGTGGCAGGGTCTGTTTGTTGTTGCTGGTATAGGTGTGCTTGTTCTTGGACTTGGCGTGCTCTGTCAGATTGCACAGCTAGTGGTCAGTATTCGCCAGCGTAATCAAAACCGTGACACAACGGGTGATCCATGGGGCGGTCGCACACTGGAGTGGGCAACACCGTCACCTGCGCCTATCTATAATTTTGCGCAGGTTCCCGAGGTGACGTCGCGTGACGCGTTTTGGATGATGAAAGAACGACAACGCGGCGCATCTGCGCCCCGGAAATCATTTAGCCCAATTACAATTCCAAACAACTCTAGTCTAGGTGTTGCGATTGGCATGCTGTCATTTTTGATTGGTTTTGGGTTAATTTGGCATATATTCTGGCTGGCTTGTGTCGGGATTGTCGGTATTATTATTGTCATTTTGATACGTACGACTGGTGATGAAGACGAAACGGAGTTGAGTGCTGTTGAAGTTGAGCGAATTGACGCAGCTGCGAGGCATGAAACCAGAAAGAAGAGGGCGTAATGGTACTTTCACACGCGCGCGAACGAATTGAGTCGGATATAAAGGTGACGCTTGGTTTTTGGTTGTATCTGATGACTGATTGTATTTTATTTGCAACATTGTTTGCAGTGTATGTGGTTATGCAGCCAGCGACAGCAGGTGGACCAAGCGGTGCGGAATTGTTTGATCTTCCGTTTGTACTTGGTGAGACACTATTACTACTGTTCAGTAGTTTTACTTGTGGTCTAGCGCTTCTTGCTGCACGTGCTCGTTCAAAGAACCAGACGATTGCATGGCTACTGGTGACCGTTGGGTTGGGTTGTGCATTTTTGTCGATGGAATTGTACGAATTTATACATTTAATAAACGAAGGCTTTGGGTGGCAGCGAAGCGGATTCTTGTCGGCATTCTTCGTTCTTGTCGGGACGCATGGGCTGCATATTCTTGTCGGTATCTTGTGGGCAGTAACAATGATCGTTCGACTGTCGCGTGAAGGATTGACGCATTCAACAAATCGCAAGCTGACATTGTTTAGTATGTTCTGGCATTTTCTTGATGTTATTTGGATATTTATTTTCACGATCGTTTATATGATAGGAGCAATCTCATGACTTCTCAACCAAAGCCAACGCAATCAGCTGATCACGGTACGACACTTCGTAATTATACTATTGGTTTTGTCGCTTCGCTGGTTCTGACACTTCTCGCGTACTTGTTGGTCACTCAGTATCTATCGGCGGATACACCCCAGCTTTCGCGTAGTGTACTTGTCATTGCTCTGGCGGTGCTAGCAATGACGCAGTTCGTTGTGCAGCTAGTGCTATTTTTGCATCTCGGTACAGAAACACGACCGCGATGGCGACTCTTTGTTTTTTGGTTTATGATTTTTATCGTTCTTATTCTTGTGGTTGGGTCGTTATGGATCATGCAAAATCTCGATTACAACATGATGTCACCACAAGAAACCACAATTTACATGAAAAATCACCAAGGATTTTAATAGTGAGTGTGGTGAGGGAATATTATCAGCTGATAAAGCCAGGAATAATGTACAGTAATGCGATTGCTGCGCTGGCTGGATTTTTATTAGCGTCGCAGTGGAATATTGATTGGTTACTGCTACTTGTAACGATTGCTGGTGTTATGTTTGTTATAGCATCGGCGTGCGTATGTAATAACTATATAGATCGAGGCATTGATGTCCGTATGAAGCGTACAAAAAAGCGTGCGCTAGTGTCGGGGGTTATCAGCGGAACAAACGCGATTGTGTATTGTATTGTATTGGGCTTGATAGGCTTTCTGTTATTAAGTTTCACAAATGCACTAACATTCGGATTGGGTGTAACGGCATATATACTGTATGTTGTTGTCTACGGGTATTTCAAGCGTACGTCAGTGTACGGAACGCTTGTCGGTAGTGTATCGGGTGCACTCCCGCCTGTTGCTGGCTATACAGCCGTAACAGGTTCGATTGATCTTGCGGCGGTTGTACTATTTCTTATTTTAACGGCATGGCAGATGCCGCACTTTTATGCAATTGCTATGTTTCGACGTGACGACTATGCGGCGGCAAAAATTCCTGTACTCCCTGTAGTCCGTGGTATGAAGGCGGCGAAACGCGAAATATTTGCCTATATTGTTTTACTCGCTGTCGTTGCACCACTTTTGACCGTGTTTGGATATGCTGGGATCGTCTATGCAATCATTGCCGTTACGGCTGCTGGTGGATGGGTAGTGCTGGCTATTCGAAACTATAGTATGGACGATGTCGCATGGGCACGAAAAATGTTCTTTTATTCGCTGGGGTGCTTACTCGTATTATGCTTTGCGGTTGCGACCGCGCCGGTGTTTGTCTAGTGCTATACTGAAACTATGACGGGATTAAATCATGCGACGACAGGCATTGTTATCGCACTTGTTTTCAAGCGGCCAGAATTGGCGATTCCCTTGTCGCTGCTTTCACACTTTTTGCTAGACATGATCCCTCATTCATTTGTTCCTCTCAAACGAAAAAAGCTGTTCACTAGCTATCTATTCATTGAAACAGTGTTAATGTTAACGATAACTGTTGTGTGTATGGTTGCATTCAATGACATGTGGTTGTTGATTGGAACTTGCGCGGTTGTCGCATTTTTGCCTGATTTCTTTTGGCCATTCTATTACAACGAAAAATTGCGTCATGTTCCGGGATTTCGATCGTTCTACATATTCCATAAACGAATACAGTGGTCCGAGACATATCGCGGCTGGCTTGTTGAAGCGCTTTATTTTAGCGTACTTGTTATATTTCTCGCGACGCATTCAACATAATCTGCTATTGCTTAATCAGTGCGTTGCTATTATTATGTAGATAAATTGATGCAAATAAAGAGAAAAGAGACATAATGAATATTACTATTGTTGGTGGTGGGTTTGGTGGCGTCAAAACAGCACTTGAACTTGCGAAAGAGCCCTATAATCACATTACGCTTATCAGTGACAAGCCTGATTTTCAGTATTACCCGGCGCTATACGGCACAGCAACTGGCCATAGTAAATTGCAGTCATGGGTGCCGTTAGGCGAAATATTTGCACAAAAAAACAATGTCGATGTACTAATTGATACAATTACGACTATCGATCCAGATACAAAAACACTGACTGCAAAGTCGGGTCAGCGATATGGGTACGACACGTGTATTCTAGCGCTCGGCGCCGTTACGACATACTTTGGTATCGAGGGTCTTGATACGTTTGCGTATGGTATAAAATCATCCGAAGAGATTACACGACTAAAGCATCACTTGTATGAAGAGATGGGTGAGCGTCACATGATTGATAAGCATTATGTCATTGTGGGCGGTGGTCCAACTGGCGTAGAGCTTGCATCGGCACTGGGTGCTTATCTCGAGCGACTTCGAATTCATTATAAGTTGCCTCATCACAAAATTCGAATTAATTTAGTCGAAGCCTCACCACGACTATTGCCAAGAATGCACGAAAAAACGAGTGCGAAAGTAAAAAGGCGATTAGAAAAACTAGGTGTCAATGTTGAAACAGGTAAAGTTGTTCAATCGGCGACGGCGGACACATTAATGGTCAGTGGTCGTCCAATCAAAAGTCACACGGTGATTTGGACATCGGGCGTCGCCAATAACCCATTCTATAAAGCGAATGAACATCATTTCGAATTCATTAAGAATGGTAAAGTCGTCGTCGACGAGCATCTAAAAGCCGGAAAAGATCTGTATATTATAGGTGATAACGCCGCTACTCCGTTTAGTGGTCTGGCGCAAACAGCGCTTCATGATGCATTGTTCCTTGCTGATAACTTTAAACGCCATCATGATCGCCAGTCACTGAAAAAATATAAAGCAGTCATGCCACCGGTCGTTGTGCCTGTGGGCGAAAACTGGGCGGTATTCGAATGGCGCAAGCTGCGACTGAGTGGTTGGGTCGCATCGATGATTCGTCGCGCAGCTGATGTAGTTGGATATTCAGATATTTTACCGTTTGGCTATGCATTTGATGTCTGGCGTTCTCAGCGAATTCTTGAAGATGAATACTTTACTCCAACTGCGCCAGCAACACCGTCCGTCAAAAAATAACTAACTCTCCTGTATAATCGATATACATGAAACCATTGCTAACAGCGCTCAGCTACGCCAAGAATATCTGGCCGTATTATGTCGGTGTGACTGTTGCCTCTATACTGGTAGCGTTGACCGGTATCGCAATCCCCTTTGTTATTAGTCGTGCAACCGAGCTTATGGTGACTGTCGTTCAGGGAGGCGAAGCTGATGTAACAGGAGCATTGTGGCTTGCTGGCGCGCTATTTGGTTTTGATATCGCCAATACCTTGATCCGTAACTGGGGTGGGTATATTGGTGATGTCATGTCTGCAAAATTAAAGGCGCAACTATCAACACGTTATTTTGAGCATCTGTTGGTTTTACCGCAAAGTTATTACGATAGCGAGTTGACGGGCACGATTATTAGCAGACTGAATCGCGCGATCAACGAAGTAACGAACTTTTTGAATGTGTTTGCGAATAATTTTTTTCAAATGATTTTAACAACAATCATTACGATTGGGATTATAGTCGCCTACAGCTGGGAGCTCGCACTCCTCGTTGTTATTATTTATCCATTATTCTTGTGGCTGACGGCGATCACAAGTAAAAAGTGGCAAAAAATGCAAACGGCAAAGAACCTAGAAATAGATATTGCCAGCGGACGATTTGCCGAAGTGATTTCGCAAATGAAGATCGTCAAAAGCTACGTGCAAGAAAAACTAGAGCATCGTCATTTTCGCGTCAGATACCATAAAACGATTGCACTGACGCGCAAGCAATCAAAATATTGGCATGACATGGATATCATTCGTGGCGGTGTCTTGAGTATCGTTTTCTTTGCAATCTATGCATTTATTTTTGTCGAAACGGTCGAAACGCGGTTTACTATTCCTGATATGATTTTGCTAATCACACTTATAAACGCCCTGCGTACGCCGCTTTTTAGTATGAGTTTTATCGTTGATAATTTCCAGCGCGCAATTACGGGCAGTAAAGATTATGTTACGGCAATGGAGCTACAGCCGGATATCTACGATAGTCCAGGCGCAAAAGCGCTTGAGGTATCAAACGGCGTTGTATCGTTTAACGATGTGGGCTTTCGCTATAATGAAAAACAAGATGTTCTCAACGACATTACCTTTACTGCTGAATCAGGACAAAAGGTGGCGCTTGTTGGTGAGAGTGGTCAAGGTAAAAGCACACTATCTAATTTGTTGATGCGATTGTACGAGCCACAACAAGGTTCGATTATGATTGACGGTCAGGACATTACCCGGGTGACGCAAAAAAGCCTGCGGCACAATATAGCGACGGTTTTTCAAGAACCGGCGTTGTTTAGCGGAACGATTCGTGAAAACATAGCATATGCGAAACCTCGAGCGTCGCATGAGGAAATAGAGCAGGCAGCCAAAGTTGCTAATGCGCACGATTTTATTAGTAAGTTAGAACATGGGTATGATACTGAGATTGGTGAACGTGGCATAAAGTTATCTGGCGGTCAGAAACAGCGGATTGCAATTGCCCGGGCAACGGTAAAGGATGCGCCGATTCTTGTGCTTGATGAAGCAACCAGTAGTCTCGATAGTCGGGCAGAGCATATGGTTCAGGAGGCGCTTGATCGTTTGATGCGAGGTCGAACAACAATCATCATTGCCCACCGTCTCAGTACGATCGCGCATGTCGACAAAATCGTAACTCTAAAAAACGGAACGGTCGACGAAATCGGTACACCAGCAGAGCTTGCGCAGACGGACGGCATCTACGGACAATTGTTAGAATTGCAGCTTGGTACAACAGAAAAAGCCAAAAAGAAGCTACGGTCTTACGATATTACCGGCTAGTTTGCTATACTAATAGAAGTTATTTTATTACATACTGAATAGGGGAGAATACATGTCAACATCACGAAGTCAACGCATTGGAATATGGGTTATTGCTGTAGTTATGGTGGTTGGAACAATCGGATCATTTTTTGTTGTGGTTCTGCAAAACAAAAATAGCGAGATCGACCAAGCAAATCAGGACAAGGTACTTGCAGATTACAAAGAACAGCAAGCGGCCGAACAAGCAAAAAATCGTCCGTTAGATGGTTATGCGTCGGAGGTATTCGATCCTGCGACAGTGACAGAGCTACGGTCTGAGAACATTGTCGAAGGAACTGGCGCTGAGGCTGGATTAGAGTCGGGGCTTGTCCTTAATTACTTTGGTTGGACATCTGATGGAAAGATTTTCGATAGTACGAACAAGGAAGGTACGACAACGCCAACTGACCAGCTAACGCTTGGTGGGGTTATTGACGGATGGAAGGAAGGCCTAGTTGGTAAAAAAGCCGGATCAGTTGTTAAGCTGACGATCCCTGCCGATAGAGCTTACGGGAGTGTTGATACTGGTATGGGTTCTCCTGTCGGTCCACTTATGTTTATTGTTGAGATTAAAGAAGTTAAGTAGTATACTATACTAAGTATAGTAAAGGATGTAGGACATAATGAGTGAAACGATTCGCGATACGGTAATGGTAGGTGCTGGACCAAGTGCGCTTGCAGCGGCTGTGTATACGACCAGAGAAGATATCGATACGGTATTGTATGAAAAAGGCGTTATAGGTGGGCTGGCAGCGATTACCGATATGGTTGATAACTACCCGGGTTTTCCTGATGGCATCGAGGGCTTAACATTGGCAGGGCATTTAGAAAAGCAGGCCGAAAGGTTTGGTGCGCAAATCGAATTTGGTCAGGTAGAGTCAATACGTATAGATGAGAGCGGGATCAAAACCCTTGTTATCGACGGTCAGGACGTTTTTGCAAAGACGGTACTGATTGCGACAGGAAGCGATTACAATAAACTTGGTATTCCTGGTGAAAGTGAATATTATGGTCGGGGTGTTCACTACTGTGCAACATGCGACGGTGCTTTCTATCGGGAAAAACGACTTGTCGTTGTTGGCGGTGGTAATTCTGCTGTCCAAGAGGCGCTGTTTTTGACTCGATTTACGACGCATATCGATCTGCTTGTCCGAAGTACAGTCAAAGCAAGCGACGTACTACAGCAGGAGTTACAGAAATTTGTTGATGCAGGAAAAATCACTGTTCATCTAGGAGTGACGCCAACTGAGATTGTGACGACTGACGGCAAAGTGACGAGCGTGTCTGCAGTGAAAGACGACAAGGAAATCTCATTTGAGACTGATGGCGCATTTATATTTGTCGGGCTTAAACCGAACACGGAGTTTCTGACTGGAACAACTATCGAACTTGACGAGCAGGGTCTTATTAAGACTGACAATCACCTCGAAACGTCTATGAAGGGTGTTTTTGCGAGTGGTGATGTACGCAGTGGTGCAACAATGCAAATTGCCAGTGCTGTCGGCGAAGGTGCGACTGCGGCCTTGTCGATTCGTGAATATTTGGATGGGCATGCAAAAACGGCAGCAGCTCCATCAGCCGAAGCGGTATTGTAGATAAAAGTAATCTGGCACTCAATAACCACTCATTCGAGTGGTTATTTTTGCAGTTTTTCCATGATAGAGTGAGGATAGTTGGTCACGATACCGTCGATGCCGCGTTGTTCCATGAGGATGGCTGCATGAGGTCGATTAACGGTGTATACATAACAAAATAGTCCTGATTTTTTAGCGATTTGCAGTGCAAATTCGTTCAGATAGAGTCGATGAAAACCGACGGCGGTTAAATGGAGCTTACGTTGGTAGGCAATAAACATGAACGGATTTTGGTCATGGAGCAGTGCTAGATTGGCTGATGTTGAAATTTTGCGAATAGACCATAACTCACTTCCTTTAAATGAAGAGAATAAGACGTTATCCCAGTCACTACTGCGAAAAATGTATTTCTCTTGCAATAGCTCGACGGCAACTTTGCCACTGCCTCTGCTTTTTAGCTCAATATTCAAAAGAATTTTGCCATAAAATTCTTGTAGTACCTCGTCGAGTGTGACGATGGGGTTTTCGGCAGTCTTTTGCTGGAGCTCTTTGAGTGTATGGCGACTAATGATAGTTGGTTTTTTGTGCGTTCTGGCCGTATGGAAGTCGTGGCTAAGTACGGGAATGCTGTCTTTTGTGAGACGAATGTCAAATTCGAGAATGTCGGCACCAGCTTCGACTCCTGCACGCAGTGCTTCTAAAGTGTTTTCAGGTGCAAGTCCCGCCGCGCCTCGATGACCGATAATTAACATAACTACCACCATCATAACAGATGACGTATAATGGGGATAGATAACGAAAAGGAGAGACAAGACAATGGCAGACTTTAACCAAATCCTGACACCTGGCGACGTCGATGGCGGCGTTGTTAACGTCGTCGTAGAGATACCGCAAGGCAGTTCGCATAAGATTGAATGGAATCGCAAAAAAGCTATTATGCAGCTTGATCGTGTTGATCCGGCGATTTTTGCAAAACCTACAAATTACGGCTTTATCCCGCAAACACTTGACGAAGACGGTGACGAGCTCGATGCGCTTATCATTACAACAGAGCCACTGGCGACCGGAATTTTCTTGGAAGCAAGAATTATCGGTGTTTTGAAATTTGTCGACGACGACGAAGTTGACGATAAAATTATTGTTGTTCCGGCGGATGATCGAAACAATGGCAACGCGATTAATAGTCTTGATGACCTTCCGAAGCAGATGCTAGATCAGATCAAGCATCACTTTACGCATTACAAAGACCTCAAAAAACCAGGTAGTACTGTTGTGAAGGGGTTTGGGGATGTCATGGAAGCGAAGACTATTATTCACGAAGCTATCGAACGCTGGAATAATCAGTAGCGCGAATCTTGCTATAAACTACCTCGCTAATCAGCGGGGTAGTTTATTCTTTACGTGATTTTTTGACAGCCTTTTCTCTGATAATCGCTGCTGCGCCACTAATCGCACTGATGATTCCCATTTTGCGTAGTTGCATGCGAAGCTTGTCTCGTGCGTGCGCTGTCGTGACAAGGTCTTGCCATGCTTGCTTTGGAGACGAAGATTTTCGGGTGACGACTTCGACGACATCACCGTTATTGAGCGGTTTATCAAAGGCGTGAATGTTGCCGTTGACACGGAAACTATACGCGTGTTTGCCAATATCCGTATGGACGAGGTAGGCAAAATCAAGAGGAAGTGCTCCCTCTGGCAGGTTATAGATGTCACCATTTGGCGAGTACACGAATATACGATTACCAAACAGATCAACGTTGAGTTGCTCTTGGCTGATTTCTTCTCCCTCGCGCAATCTGGTCGCGATTTCTTGCATCTGTGTAATCCATTGCAGCTCTGCCGGTAAGGTAGCTGTATTCTTCGATTTAAAATAACTCTTACTTTTTTTCTGTTCGTGATAATGGAAACTGGCGGCAAGTCCACGCTCGGCGTAGTTGTGCATATCGTGAGTGCGAATCTGAAATTCTACGATTTGCTCGTTTGGGGTAATGACCGTCGTATGAAGGCTTTGGTATCCATTTGGTTTTGGAATTGCAATGTAATCTTTGATACGTGCGATCATCGGCTGGTACATACCATGCAATATGCCGAGGACGCGGTAGCAATCTTCCTTTTTGTCGACGATAACTCGTAGCGCCATCAGATCGTAGATATCATCAAAGTTTCCATCGACCTTTTTTAGTTTGCGATGGAGGCTATAGATGCTTTTGACGCGACCATTTACCTCAAATGCAATACCATGCTTTTTTAATTCCTTTTCAACTTCGCTGCGAACAACACCAAGTTTTCGAGTACTTTTTCCTAATCGTTTTTTCATTGCTGACTGCAAATGCTTAAACTCTTTTGGATCAAGGTAGCTAAATGCCATCTCTTCAATTTCCATACGTACGCGACCCATCCCTAATCGATCGGCCATCGGCGCAAATACTTCAAGTGATTCGCGTGCAATTTTGGTTTGTTTTTCGGCTGGCATATGCTGCAAAGTCGATAGATTATGTAGTCGATCGGCGAGCTTGATGATAATAACTCGGACGTCTTGACCAACGGCAATCAAAAGCTTTGAAAGATTATCTTTTGTTTGTGGCAGATAACTTGAAAGGTCGCGCATGCCGGCGCGTGCCTGCGACACCTTCGTCACACCGTCGACAAGAAACGCAACGTCGCGACCAAATAAATTCTCAATCTCGGACAGGGTTGCATCGGTATCTTCGACCGTGTCGTGCAGGATTCCAGCAAGGACGGTATCGATGTCCATACCCCATTCGATAAGTGTATATGTCACGTGGAGCGGGTGGATGATGTAGGGCTCGCCGCTCCTTCGTCTTTGTCCTTGGTGAGCTTTGCGTGCATATTCGATTGCATGGTCAAGTTCGAGAAGCTGGTCTTCATCGTAAAAGTGAGCCGCTAGTTCCATGACATCACGCTTTTTCATGTACCACTAGTATAGCGGAGTGCATCTAAATTAAAAACAACGACTATCGAATATATTTGCACATCACGATGTGGCTGATATACAATAGACAACGAAAGAACTAATGCTTATACAGAAGGGGCATTTACAGACTATGAGCCAGACAACATTGGGTATAAACGGATTTGGACGAATCGGACGCAATGCGTTTAAAATTGCATTTGAGCGTGGTGATATTGAAATTGTCGCGATCAACGATTTGACAGACACGAAAACACTAGCGTATCTACTAAAAAACGATAGCAACTATGGTACGTATCATCATACGGTGACATACGACGATACAAATATCATTGTTGACGGCAAGCCGATCAAGGTATTGGCTGAACGTGATCCTGCAGCATTGCCTTGGGGTGAGCTTGGTGTTGAATTGGTTATTGAATCGACGGGATTCTTTACTGCCAAAGAAGACGCCGAAAAGCATATCACTGCTGGTGCTAAGCGTGTTGTCATTAGTGGTCCGACAAAGAGCGAAGGCGTTGATACGATTGTATTGGGTGCAAACGAGGACAAGATCGAGAGCGCGAGTCATGTTGTCAGTAATGCCAGCTGTACGACAAATAGCTTGGGTGCGGTCATGGCAATCCTTGATGCAGAATTTGGCGTTGAAAAATCAATGTTGACGACGGTCCATAGCTACACTGCCAGCCAGGCAATCCAAGATGCGCCAAAGAAAGATCTTCGCGAAGGTCGCAATGGCGCTGAAAACATTGTCCCGACAACAACTGGCGCGGCAATAGCCGTCACTAAAACATTGCCTCAGCTAGAAGGCAAATTTGACGGACTCTCTATCCGTGTCCCAACTCCAGTTGTGTCTATTAGTGATGTGACGGCACTGTTGTCACGCGATGTGACGGTCGAAGAGATCAACGATGTATTCAAAAAAGCAGCCAGCGAACCGTTCTATCAAGGAATTCTAGCCGTTAGTGAAGAGCCGCTCGTATCACGTGATTATATTGGCAACAGCAATTCAGGAACGGTCGATCTGTTACTGACAAAGGTTGTTGGTGGAAACTTGATTAAAATTTGCGTATGGTACGACAACGAATGGGGGTATAGCAACCGACTTGTCGAACTTGTTGCCGACATTGGCAAGACACTTCGTTAATTCAAAACAAAAGAGTCCGCGTAGGACTCTTTTGTTTTATGGATAAAACGCTTATACTAAAATCATGAAGATTTATCTGGGCTCTGATCATAATGGCTTTCATTTGAAAGAAAAAGTCTTCGCCTACCTCGCGAAGCGCAAATACGACGTTGAAGATGTTGGTGGACATGAACTTGATCCAGATGACGATTTTCCTGAATTTGCCCAGGCGGCAGCAATTCAAATCATCGGTGACGACAGCAAAGATCCTCGTGCTATTCTGATTTGCGGCGGTGGCCAAGGGATGGCGATGGCAGCTAATCGATTTCGAGGTATTCGTGCAAGTGTTATTTGGGATGCGGAGGAAGCGCGTATGACACGCAACGATAATGACAGCAATGTACTGTGTTTACCGTCACGTATTCTCGATGACGAAGACGTTGTTTGGCAGGATATTGTCGATACATGGCTACATACGCCATTTGCCGACGCTGCTCGCTATAAACGTCGCAATACGCAGATTGACGAGCTTGCCTAATGCCGGTAGTTGCACCATGCGTCACGGTCAGTGACCCAGAAGAATATAAGGCGTCACTTGAGCGTATTCATCTGTTTGCGCAACGTATTCATGTTGACATTAGTGACAATACATTTGCACCAACAACATTACTTCCGCCGAACCAGATTTGGTGGCCACAGGAGTGGCAGGTTGATATCCATGCAATGGTTGCCAAACCTTCACAGTACCTACCAACGCTTATCGCACTAAAACCACACATGATTGTATTTCACGCAGAGGCCGAAGAGGATTTGCTACCAATGATACAGCAGGTGAAACAATACGGCATCAAGGTAGGCGTGGCGCTTCTGAAGCCAACTGTACCATCTGATATTGCTACGCTACTTGAAGCAGCTGATCATGCCATGATATTTAGCGGCGAACTAGGAACATATGGCGGAAGTGCTAGTCTGATGCAGCTTGAAAAGGTTCGACTTATAAAAGCAATCAATGCAGGGCTCGAGATCGGCTGGGACGGTGGTGGGTCTGTTGAAAATGCATTTAGCCTCGCACAAGGTGGTGTCGATGTACTGAATGTCGGAGGAGCGATCCAAAAAGCAGCCGATCCACAGGCGGCGTATACTGCAATTGTCAATGAGATTAATAAACAAGGAGTGATTTAACATGCAGGGTGGGCAATTAACAACGAAGCAACTCGACGCAAAAGCGTCATTACTTCGACAAGACATCATAGCCATGCTCGAAAAAGCTGGCAGCGGACACAGTGCCGGGCCGCTAGGACTTGCGGACATATTCGCGGCATTATATTTCCATATATTGAACATACGACCTGCGGAACCAGAGTGGCCTGATCGCGATGTATTTTTCCTTAGCAATGGTCACTGTGTACCCGTGCAATATGTCGCAATGGCAGAAGCAGGGTTTTTTGACAAGTCAGAGCTTGCGACGCTGCGTCAATTAGGAAGTCGTCTACAAGGACACCCTGAGCGAACGAAGTTACCTGGTCTAGAAAATACGAGCGGGCCACTAGGGAGTGGACTTAGCCAGGCTGCCGGGTATGCATATACGTTGCAGTATATTGACGGCGCTCCTCATCGGTTTGTGTACACGGTTATGGGTGACGGCGAATTGAACGAGGGTAACATTTGGGAAGCAGCAATGTTTGCTGGTAAGTATAAATTGTCACAACTGACTGCCTTTGTCGATCGCAACAACATTCAAATTGATGGTACGACAGAAGATGTTATGCCACTAGAAGATCTGCGTGGTAAATGGGAGTCATTTGGTTGGCATGTCCAAGAAATCGATGGACATAATATCGAAAGTATCATTGATGCCGCCAGTATGGCACGGGCGATTACGAACAAGCCAAGTGTCATTATTGCTCATACAATTCCAGGTAAAGGTGTTGACTTTATGGAGTACGATTATCACTGGCATGGTATGGCACCGAATAGTGAACAGGCAAAAGAAGCGCTTCGAAAACTTCGGACGCTTGATGGCAAAATTGAAGGAGCACACGAATGAGTCATTTTCCTATGCAATCTAATATCTATGACGACGATGTCGCCAAGGAGCCGACTCGGGCTGGATTCGGCCGTGGGCTCAAGGCCGCTGGCGAAGCAAACGAACAAATAGTTGCATTGTGTGCTGACCTGACAGAGAGCACACAAATGCATTTATTCCGCGATGCATTTCCAAAACGTTTCGTCGAAATAGGCGTTGCCGAGCAAAACCTCGTTACTGTCGCAAGTGGTATGGCGCGGGCAGGCAAGATACCGTTTACGAGTAGCTATGCGGCATTTAGTCCAGGTCGAAACTGGGAACAGATTCGTACGACTATAGCACTGAATGATCAACCGGTGAAAATCGTCGGATCACACGCTGGAGTAAGCGTTGGCCCCGATGGTGCGACACATCAGATGCTCGAAGATATTGCGCTGATGCGAGTACTGTCGAATATGGTTGTTGTCGCGCCTGGCGATAGTATCGAGGCCGAAAAAGCGACAAAAGCCATCGCTGAAAACGGTAAACCCAGTTACATACGATTGGCGCGTGAGAAAACGGCAATATTTAGCACTGACGAATCACCGTTTGAGATCGGCAAAGCCTACGTGCTTCGTGAAGGTGCTGACGTAAGCCTACTTGGAACGGGCACAATGACACACCAACTGCTGCTTGCCGCACATGAATTAGAAAAACATGGTATCTATGCCGAGGTAGTACACGTACCGACGATAAAACCACTCGACGATGAGACGATTCTTGCGAGTGCAAGAAAGACGGGTCGAGTCGTTACAGCGGAAGAGGCGCAGATCAAAGGCGGATTTGGTGGGGCGGTCGCAGAATTACTTTCAGAACAGTTGCCGACGCCATTGAAGCGGATCGGCATGCAGGATCGCTTTGGCGAAAGCGGCAAGCCAGATGAATTATTAGATCATTTTGGATTGACTGGAGTAAAGATGGCGCACACGATACAACAGTTTATTCACACGACAGCACAATATCACAGGGAGTATTAACATGACAAAAATTGACGTATTAAATATTGGCGATATCGTCACCGATGCTTTCATCAAACTAAAAGATGAATATGGACGCGTCGAAGAGGCGGCCGACGGTAAACGTCTCAGTCTTCCGTTTAGCACGAAAATACCATTCGATCATGCAGAAGTGCTTGACGCAGTTGGTAATAGCGCAAACACCGCGGTGAACTTTGCAAAATTAGGCTTAAAAAGTAGTTTTGTAACAAACGTCGGTGATGATCAAGCGGGTCGCGACATGGTGGTTGCGCTGACGAAAAACGGCGTCGATACACGGTTTGTCAAAGCAAATGCTGGCAAAAACAGTAATTATCACTATGTATTGTGGTATGGTGACGAACGAACGATTTTGATCAAACACGAACAATACGATTATCACTGGCCAACGTTCCGGCCAGATGAATTGCCTGAATGGGTGTATTTTAGCTCTATTTCCGAGGGTGCGCTGGAATACCACGATGCTGTAGCTGACTGGCTAGAAGCCCATCCGACGATCAAAATGGCATTTCAACCTGGTACATTCCAGCTGCTTGCCGGTAAAGAGCGTCTGGCACGGATCTATCAGCGGACTCAAGTATTAGCGGTGAATTTTGAAGAAGCGCAGCAAATCTTGGATAATCGGACTCGAGATATTCATGAGTTATTTAATGGTCTTCATGCACTTGGTCCAAATACAGTGGTTATCACCGATGGCCCAGCGGGAAGCTATGCATCTGATGGCGAAAACCGTTTCAAGATGCCAATCTATCCAGACCCAGCGCCACCAGTAGAGCGAACAGGGTGCGGTGATGCCTACACGAGCACTTTTGTAGCGGCGCTCATCAAAGGATATCCACTTGAAGGTGCGTTACAATGGGCGCCTATAACACCGACAAATGTAGTTCAGCATGTGGGCGCGCAAGCGGGACTACTTGACGAAGAAACACTAAAAGAATGGCTAGCCAAAGCACCCGACTGGTATAAGGCTGAGAGGATTTAATCATTATGAGTTTAAGTATTAGTCAAATTCGTGCAAACACGTTGCGAGCACGTCATTTATATCAACGCACACGCCGCCAAGGCTTTGCCGTGGGTGCATTTAATATCGACAACCAAGAGACGCTGATCGCTGTCGTCCAAGCCGCACAAAAATTAAATTCGCCAGTTCTTGTCGAAGTAAGTGATGGCGAAGTAAAAGCCATGGGACTTGAGAACATTCGAGACCTGGTTGACAACTACAAAGAAGAATATGGCGTTGAGATGTATATTAATCTCGATCATAGCCCGACAGTTGATGATTGCAAACGCGCTATTGATGCTGGTTACGAGTATATCCACATCGATATCTCGCAGGCAAATCACGATGCATCAACCGAAGAGATTATTGAAAAGACGAAAGAAGTTGTTGAATATGCTAAATTTACTGGTGCGCTTGTCGAAAGTGAGCCGCATTATTTCGGCGGATCATCAAATGTCCATACCGAAGGAATTGACTTCGAAGAAATTAAAAAGACATTCAGTACTCCAGAGAGTATCAAATCATTTGTCGACGCGACAGGTATTGATACATTCGCAGCAGCAATCGGAAACTTACATGGAAAGTATCCAGTACCAAAAGTGCTTGACCTGGAACTGCTTCAGAAACTTCGTGACGCGTCGGATGTTCAAATTAGCCTGCACGGCGGCAGCGGTACGCCGCTTCACTACTTTGAAGAGGCTGCAAAGATCGGTGTAAGCAAGATTAACATCAACAGCGATATGCGTTACGTGTTTCGCAAAACGCTCGAAAAAGTCTTGGCCGAAAACCCAAATGAATATGCAGTCGTAAAGTTAATGCCGACGGTGTACGGTGAAGTGCAAAAAGTAGTTGAAGAAAAGATTCAGGCATTTGGTAGTGCGGGTAAAGCGGTCGTATAAAATCCGCTATCCATCGAACTGAGATCGATATTTTTGCCATAAGAACTATGGTACAATGGTGTCAATGAGTGGGCGTCATATAAAAATTATCTCTGTTGGTGCGGCTGTCCAGGATGTCTTTTTGAGTCATAGCCCTCAATTTAAACCTGTCGTAGAAAATCCTCACGAAAGCTTTATGAAGCTAGAACTTGGTGCAAAATCTGATGTGAACAACATTACCTTTAGCACGGGTGGTGGTGCCACAAACGCTGCAGTGACGTTTGCGCGCCAGGGATTGCATGCGCAGTTTATGGGGAGTCTTGGCCACGATCCGGCAGGTCAGGCTGTTCTTGATATGCTTGATCACGAAGGAGTCGACACGTCAAAGGTGACATTCAGTCATAAATATCACACGGGCTATTCTGTTTTGCTGCTTGCGCCTAACGGAGAGCGGACTATTTTGACATATCGCGGAGCATCAACACATTATCATGAAGGTGATTTTAACCTTAAAGGGAGCGATGCAGACTGGTTATATGTCTCGACAATGAGTGGCAACATGGCAATTCTGCATCAATTATTCTTAGATGCAAAGTCACATGGTTTGAAAATCATGTTCAATCCAGGCAAAGGTGAATTGGCGCACCATCAAAAATTAAAGGGCTTGCTACACGATGTTGACGTACTTCTTGTCAACAAAGACGAGGCAGCGCTGATTGTCGAAGGATCGTCTCTTGAAGAGCTGACGCGACATTTACTAAACTATGTATCAACGGTGATTATCTCTGACGGACCAAATGGCGTAATGGCTAGTGATGGCAAAACGATTGCTCGTGCGGGTATGTATCAAGACGTCCAGGTGATTGATCGGACTGGCGCCGGTGACGCATTTGGCGCCGGATTTTTAGCGCAATGGTCACAAGGTGCGTCTTTGGTGGATAGTATTATTTTTGCCAGCGCAAATTCGACATCGGTGGTGAACCATATTGGTGCAAAAACCGGAATATTACCAAAAGGAACGATGCTTCACCATATGCCAATTCACGAACAGCCACTATAGCAGATTAAAACTAACCATAAGCATGATATAATCGAGACAATATATGGCAAAATTTTTACGGGATTTACTAGACGCAGAACAACCACTATTTAGTGCAAGTCTTCGCCAACTAGAATCTGCGAGTGGGCAGACTGGTGCGGATGTAAAATTAATTGGGACGATTCATGAACTAGCGCATGACCGTATGCGTCAGATGAAACTCGATCCATCCGACACGACAGGCAAGGAACTGTATCAAGCCTTGATGAACCGTGTCTCGCTTGACAACAAGCGTCTTGCGGCGCTGATTGGCGGTGTCGACGGCGAAGACGTGAAGAGTATGATACCGTTGATGGTCACTGCTGCAAACAAAGTAGACTTTCCCCGTAAAGTGTTCGTATTGAAACATTCCAAAGCAAAGAGCCTCCTCAAAAAAATGCCACCTAAGAATTTAATGAAAACACTCGGCTATTCGTCACTCACTGAACTTTTCAAACACGAAGATTTTGATGAACTCTACACCGCACTCCGGTTTAGCGAGGGGCCTGAGTGGCTGAACGAGTATGATGAGCTATTCAAGACCGTGACGGCTGCTGATTACGAAGAGCGAGATATTCGAATTGTTGTTATGGATCATGACAAGTATGTTGATTTAGCAGAACATTTCGTTGCAAAAAAGTTGCATAATATCACTCATACGAAAGAACTTGGTGTTATTGTCGTTGTTCCTATGAAAGCTGAGCGTATGCGTGGGCTTGCGCTCAAATCACTTCCTCTTATGCTGCATTATCTGAATGAAATCAAGCTATACTCAACATTTTTCAAAATGAAATCAAAAAAGGCGAATTTTGGAAAGACTATCGTCACAACGTTGATTGCAGATCCGGGCAACGCTAGTCAAATAGTTGACAATCATATCCATTGGCGTGTTATTCAGCGCTATTTTGGCAAATTAAAGGACGAATCGCACCCAGAAGCGTTTGAGCCGCATGTACAACCGGAAGATTTGCACTGGCGGCGCGCGGAAGACTTGCTGTTTCAGATTGACCCTGAGCTTGTGTTCTGGAAAGATCTAGATTATGTTGCGCTCAACCATGATGGATTCCCGGTGTCATTCAATCTATTTGATATCAGTTTTGCGTATTCAAACACCGAACCATACGAACGACGGTACGCCTATCATTTCAGAGAGAGTCTTTGGAACGAGATATTCATTCGTTATATGGGATTTCCAAATTTGCAAAAGCAAGTACTACAGCAGCTGGATAACGATATGATTGCGCCAGAGAAATTAACATATGCAAAGGGAGGCTATAAATAAATGAGGTATCAAATTTGTGTATCAGGCGCGGCGAGCGGTGACACGGTGACGACATCACACCAACTAGCATACGAACTCGGCAAAGCAATATCAGCTGCCGGCAAGACGCTTACGACAGGTGCCACTGTTGGATTACCTCACTATGCTGCAATGGGCGCAGTGAGTGTGACGGGCAAACGAGGTATTTCGATTGGGTTTAGCCCTGCTAGCTCATTTCGAGAGCACGTTGCAACGTATAAACTGCCAACAAAAGAATTTGATTACATTAATTTTACTGGTATGGAATACGTGGGTCGCGATGTACATCTTGTCCGCAGTAGCGATGCAGTGATTACTGTCGGTGGGCGGATGGGAAGTTTGCATGAACTAGCAACCGCACTCGAGAGTCGAAAAGTATGCGGCATCCTCCTTGGAAGCGGCGGACTTGCTGACTACGCGCCGACACTTCTTGAAAATATTGAGGCACCAGGTGCGCGAGATATTATTTATGACACAGATCCAGCGCGTTTAGTGGCAAAAGTGATTGATGCGCTCGATAAAAAATATGCTGATTTTCAGCATGATGGCACAGATAATCACGTCAGTGCAAAACGATCAGGCCGCGGCTAATATAAATTGCGAGTATATCGCAATGAAGGAATTTGACAAGTATGAGGATACATGAAAGAGGTAGCGTTCATTTGGCAGCGGTAGTAGTAGCTGTAATCGCTATTGCTGCTCTGCTTGTGTTTACGTTTTTTCAGATTTTGCAAGGTCGTGATGATCTGGCGGCGGACAGCGCAAAAACATTTAGCGATTGCAAGCGGCTCCGTATGAGCCAAATACTTGAAACGTACCCAGAGCAATGTGTGACCGAATCCGGCAAAAAATTTACTAATCCAGCACAAGCCATTAATGATCGTAAATGAGTATACCTAATAACAGCTGATGTGTCGGTCGCGGCACAGAACGGGCTGAGTGAGTGCAGTTGTTGACGTGTTAACGTCGCTTTAGTGTAACGGGATTTAGCTGTATACTTAATGAATGGACGAATTATTCCACCTGCAAACAAAGTATCAACCGACCGGTGATCAACCGAGTGCGATTAGGCAGTTGGTCGAAGGACTTGACGCGGGTGAGCGAGAGCAAACACTTTTAGGTGTCACTGGATCAGGCAAGACGTTTACGATGGCGAACATTATCCAAAATCGTCAAGTGCCGACGCTAGTGCTCGCGCACAATAAAACACTTGCTGCACAGTTATATAGTGAGTTTAAGTCGTTTTTCCCCGAGAATGAAGTACATTATTTTGTCAGCTACTTTGACTATTACCAACCCGAGGCGTATATCAGTAGCAGCGACACATTTATCGAAAAAGATAGCCGAATTAACGATGAGATTGATCGTCTGCGCCATGCCGCAACCACGGCGCTATTGACGCGTCGTGACGTTATTATTGTTGCAAGTGTTAGCTGTATCTACGGCATTGGTTCGCCAGACGATTACGGCGAAATGTCTATTACGGTAACCAAAGACGAAAAGCGGCAGCAGGATAAATTTATTCGCTGGCTAACTGACATTCAGTATCAACGCAATGATATTGATTTTCACCGGGGAACATTTCGAGTAAAAGGTGACGTAGTCGATGTATTTCCTGCGGGCAGCGATGTCGCGTATAGAATCGAGTTTTTTGGTGACGTCGTCGACAGAATCACTCGAATCGACCCTCTCACTGGTGAAATATTGGGCGAACCGCATGCTGTGACGATTTTTCCGAGCAGCCACTATGTAACGCCCAAACAAAAGCTTGAATATGCGATCGAGCGAATCAAACAAGAATTTGAGGAGCGTGTTGAATGGTTCGAAGCGCATGATAAATTACTCGAAGCACAGCGCCTGACGCAGCGAACGAAATACGATATAGAAATGCTTGAAGAAACAGGATTCGTGAAAGGAATCGAGAACTATAGTCGGTACTTGACTAATCGTGAACCAGGTGAGCAGCCGGCGACTCTGATCGACTATTTCCCAGACGATTGGCTACTTTTAGTTGACGAAAGTCATCAGACATTACCGCAAGTTCGCGGTATGTACAATGGAGATCGCGCACGCAAAGAGGTACTGGTCGAATACGGATTCCGTCTGCCATCAGCGCTCGATAACCGTCCGCTTCGATTTGATGAATTTGATAGCCATATCAACAAGGCGGTATATGTATCAGCGACACCTGGCGACTACGAACTCGAACATAGCCCTGAACCGGCTCAACAGATCATTCGACCAACAGGGTTACTTGATCCTCAGCTAGAAATTCGGCCGACTGACGGTCAGATTGATGATTTGATCGCTGAAATCCGCGAACGCATCGAAAAAAATCAACGTGTGCTCGTAACAACACTCACGAAACGCATGGCAGAAGACCTTAGTTCGTACCTGCTTGAACTCGATATCAAGACTGCTTATATTCACAGCGAAGTTGACACGCTTGAACGTGGTGATATTTTGCGTGATCTTCGCCTGGGTGTTTATGATGTACTCGTTGGAATTAACTTGCTTCGTGAAGGTTTAGATCTGCCAGAAGTAAGCATGGTGGCGATTATGGATGCAGACAAAGAAGGGTTTCTGCGTTCCGAGAGTGCGCTCATACAGACAATTGGTCGTGCCGCGCGCCACCAAGAAGGCAAGGTTTATATGTATGCCGACACTGTGACGCGCTCGATGCAGGCTGCGATTGATGAGACTGATCGGCGTCGTGCTATCCAGGAAGCATACAACACCGAACACGGGATTACGCCGACGAGTGTTGCAAAGGAAATTGACGAAGGTCTTCGATCAATTATTCCAATGAAGGAAGGCGACAACAAGCAGAAATTAGACCTTAAGAAAATACCAAAAGACGAGTATCAATCACTTATCAAAGAGCTTTCGGGGCAGATGGAATTAGCCAGTGCGAATCTTGAGTTTGAAAAGGCTGCAGAGCTGCGCGATATGATTGGTGAAATTCGTTCAAAACTCTAGTTTGATATGCTACACTAAGCATAAGCATGCAAGATTCTTCAACCAACCCCTACATACCACAGGAGTCGGAGGCAATACGCCAAAAGACCGAAACAATCCATTCGCCGCTAGGCCGGATTGCGAAAATTTTATTAATTGTCACGATTGTACTATCCGTTTTGATCGCAATCGGCTTGTTTTTTGTCGTACCCCGTACAGCGTACGATGACAAAGATGCGCGAATAGAACTAGGTAATGTACTGCAACCAAGCGATCAGCTAGCAAAACTCGTTCCCGTGACATCTACTCAAGGCTTTAGTGTCAGCTACGATAACCAGCTGTTCACAAGTTATGCCGAAACGGTCGTCCCAGTTGGAAAAGATGGCAAACCTCAAGAAGCTGTGCCGTATTATGAAAACAATGATCTTCGTGTAAAGCGTGACTACAACCTCGTTCGAGTAAGTCCAGTAGAAAGCACCGATTCGACGCGTGCAGCTGTGACCAATCCTCCTCAGCTGCTCATTACAGCAAATGTGACCGCAGAACAAATCAAAGAGGCCGCCGCAAAACCTGATTTTAAAGGACTATCCAATCTCAGTACGTTTATCAAACTGAGCACTGACAAGCGACTTGCAGAACGAACCGCCGATGACGGCACAACAGCAACGGTAAGCATCGAAGCGAGCAAGCCGGTTCCTCAGTCTATTAATGGTGTCGAGTTCCAAAAGATTCGCTATACCACCAAGAATGATAATTATCGTATTGCCACCGAAAAATATGATGACTGCTATTATACGATTCAGAATGATCAGGCGTATGCCGCGTGCATAACGAATGTTCGTCCATACAATGTTGATGCGGCCGCTCTCGATGAACAGATGCTTCAGTCGCTCACATTCCAAAAGACAAATACGGCTGCCGACGACACCGATGCTGCGGCAAACACGACAACAGAGGAACAGACATCAGAAGTTGTTGATGAAACAGAGGCTGCTTTGGTGACAAAAAAAGCAGAGTATAACGAGAACACCGAAAGTCTTCGTTCAATCGCAAAAGCTCAACCGAGTGTCGTTCGAATCGGAACACTCTATTGCGCAGATTTGGATCTCAAGCTGGAATCAGGCGAGACGGCAACGACATTGACAAATGCCTGTATCGGCAATGTTGCTAACGGCACGATCGTGTCGAGCGAAGGACATATCGCAACGTCCGGACATGCAATTCGTCATGATGTCAAAGATGCTATTAACGGCTACATCAACTATGCCGACAGCCGTGAAGATTTACTTACTCGGTTGCAGACCATTCTTGACTATCTGTTAAAGGCTCGGGTTATTTTAGAGGACGATGCAAATTACCTCAAAAATGGAGCAATCAACGGGGATCAAGAAGCGATCGCAAAAATAGAGAACATAGGCTCTATTATTCCAAGCAGCTACATTACAGCCGTAAAAGATGAGTATACCTACAGTATCCAGCCAACGAACAAGCCAATTGTTATCAATCGTGGCGGCGGATCAAAACCATCCTTTGCGTATTCAGATACCGTCCTTTCAGCAAAATTCGTTGCTGCAGAATACGACATGTCAAAATCTCGTCAAGAAGTGTTTAACAGTGATACTCCTTCGGCAGATGTCGGGTTACTAAAGGTTGAAGGAGCGACGTTCCAAAACACTGCAATTGCACCAGGGAATGACATCAAAGCAAATACTGTTCTGAATACTATCGGATTCCCCGCGTATGCTGACAGTGCATTGATCATCGACAAGATCAATAACTTCCCCCAAGTAACCAACGCAAAGGTCAACCAGACATATGACCGAGACGGTGAGCGACTCATCGAAACAAGCACGCCGGTTGTCCCGGGCGGTGATGGCGCTGGAACGTTTGATCAGTCGGGTAAATTAGTAGGATTCGCAGTATATGGCAAATTATACTGCCCTGATCAAGAATGTTTTGCGAACGGAACAGTGCGTTCTACAAATGAGCTGACAAAATTAGTCGACGACAAGAATATAAAACTTGGTGAATTAAGCCAGGCGACAAACACTTGGAACAGAGCTATCGATGAATATTTTGCTGGTAACTACAGTGCGGCGCAAAGTAGTTTTGCTACCGCAGCTAGTCAGTATGGCTTTAACCAATGGGCAACGCCGCTTTCGCAGCTTGCTCAGTCCAAAAGGGGCTCAGTAGGCGACACGTCACTGTTCAATCAGGGTCTCACCGCTATGATTATCTTGCTTGTACTAATGATTATACTAACGATTTTGTTTGCAGTTGTCTTCTATCTGCAGCGTCGCCGATACAGTATGTTGCAGGTGGGTCATTATGGTGCGATGCCATCAATGCCGGCTGCAAACTACCAACCAAGCCCTCAGCAGCCGCCAGTGAGTAGCCAATATCAGGCAACTACTAGTCAATATCAAACTGCACCTCAGCCCGTCATGAGTACGCAACAGCCGCAAAACCAACCGTATACGCCGCAGCAAATCCGACAGCAGCCGCAACAACCTGCGCAGTATACTGCGCCAGTCCCGAGTGGTTTTCAACCGCAGTACCAGGCTGATCCAACTCAGCCACAGCGATATGAGCAACAAATTCCGCCGGTTGCTCAGCCGTATAATGCTCCTCAGTCTGTTCAACCGCAGCAGCCTACCCAGCCGCCACAGTCTGAAGATCCGTTCTATCGGCAGTAGATTGACGATTAGTTGCATTTCCGTGCCTCTTGTGCTATAATGAATATATTGCATTCGATGAATGTCGAGCCTCTTTCAAAGATGAGCGCACCGATTTTATGAGCACAGAACCGTGCCATGGCGCCACCACCGAAATATCCTCTCGCTGTTCTATGACTAGTTATTAGTCTTGACTGCAAATCTACTAAATAGAAACAACGAAAGGGTTATTTCTTATGGCATTTACACAACAACGACGAGGTGGACGACCACCCCAAGGTAACTCACGTCCATCAGGCGGTCGATCATTCGGCGGCGGTGGTGGCGGACGACGTGGCGGCGGTAATCGCGGTCCAGCAAAAAAATATATTCATCCATCTAAATTCATCAACAAAGCCGTCGCAAAAGCTGACGAAATTGTCTATGAATCAAAGCATAAATTCGCCGATTTTCCGTTCGGCGCACAGTTGCATCACAACATCTCCCACAAGGGCTACGTGACTCCAAGTGCTATCCAAGATCAAGCGATTCCTCATATTATTGAAGGTCGTGATGTTATCGGTCTTGCAAACACCGGTACCGGCAAAACAGCGGCATTCTTGCTCCCAATCATTGAACGTCAGAGTGGTATTTCACTCCGACCGAGCGTACTGATTGTTGCGCCAACTCGCGAGCTAGCTCAGCAAATTGACGAACAATTCCGTGAATTCAGTAAAGGCCTTAACCTTTATTCTGCACTTATCGTTGGTGGCGTGAATGTTGATCGCCAGATTCGTGACCTCAAACGACGTCCTCACTTTATTATTGGAACGCCAGGACGACTAAAAGATCTGATGCAGCGTCGGATACTTCGACTAGACACAATGACGACATTAGTACTGGACGAAGCTGACCGAATGCTTGATATGGGATTCTTGCCTGATATTCGTCAAATCGTTGATGCGATGCCACGAGAACGTCAGACGCTATTCTTTAGTGCGACGATAACACCTGATATTCAGGCACTTGTTAATACTTTCCTGAACAATCCAGAAACAGTATCTGTTCGAACATCAGAGACTAGCGAACATGTCGAACAAGACATTATCGAAGTACGTGATAAATCACAAAAGATCGATATCTTGACTGAGATGCTTCGCGGTGAAGCATACGATAAGGTACTTGTATTTGGTGAAACAAAGTTTGGCGTGCAGCGTTTGAGTGACCACTTAGACAATAGCGGTATTCCATCTGCTGCGATCCATGGTAATAAAAACCAATCACAGCGCCAACGTGCTTTGAAACAATTCAAAGACGAGCGCGTGAAGGTGCTTGTAGCAACTGATGTTGCGGCTCGCGGGCTGGACATTCCAAATGTATCGCACGTGATCAACTTCGATACACCACAGACATACGAAGATTATGTACACCGTATCGGCCGAACCGGTCGTGGTGGCGCAAGTGGACGTGCACATACGTTCATCGACGCACGCTAAAAAATACATCATTCTATCCGTCAAGAATATGCTACCATTGTTTCAATACAGTGGTAGCATTTTATTTGGGAGAAAGAAATGACGCAGACATTCGAAAAAATGAGTCGACAGCAGGCTATTGATCGTTATCGGCCTTTTGTCCCGAGCCTAGATTCACAGCCTAAGAGCCAGCTTGAAAGTGAATTACGTGAGAATGGAATTGCAGAAGTTGTACTTGATACACCAGTTGATGCATACCAATTGATCAGTGATCAATACGATATATGTATGAATGAGCACCCTGAGTGGCTAAACTGGACAGCTGGAAGCTTTGATAAAGTTGGAGTACCAGAAGACGGACATGTTCGAAAAGAACTCAGTATAAATCTAGCAGGCATGCAAATCAGTGATCCTAAGGTTATTTTTCACTTTAATGACACTCTTCGCAAAAAGTGGTATCGTATGCAGCAAAAGACTCCGCCAGAATTTAAAGACTATATGGAACATGGTTTTTATCTCCAATCTGACTTAGCTCGTTCAGCTGCCAACATTATGGATATTCTTGACGAATCTTACCGGGGTATAAAACACCTCTATTTTCCAAGCGAATTAGGGTCTATAACATTCCGTCTGCTAAGATATGACGGATACGATACGCATGACGGAGAAGGCAAATTAATTGTTGATAATGGCGCTCAGATTGCAAAACCACACTATGATCGAGGTGGAGCAACCATTCAAGCGTATGCTAGTGCACCTGGTTTTTGGCGACAGTTAGAAGGTCGACACGGCGCTGCACATCCTAAGCTTTATCCGCCCCATGGTGTTGGTATGTCGCAATTCTTCTTCGGTGCCGCTAACCGCGTTGTATATGGGTCAAAAAATAATCCAATTAAACCACTCTACCACTGTGTAGATCGTATCATTTCAGATGGAGCACAGAATATTCCAGACTATGTACCGCCTCGTACAGCCGCTATCGGATTTATTGATATGCCAGGAGTGGATTTGAAGATTACTTCGAGAGATACGCAGCCAGAGCGTATAGACATGCATAATCTTGATATCTAATTAAGCTGTTTTAATTCGTCGTCGTTTTGCTTTAGATCGCGCGATGCGTAGCCCATGATGACGGACAGGTGCGAATACCCAGAACTTCAATCCAACAAATGTCCAGGCGGTCGAGAATAGACCGGATATGAATTGTCCAATGTACGGCGTAATCCCAAACTGCTGTTCTAATGTATAGGTGATCGTGAATAGTAGAACTGCACTAGTGATAGTGAATGTAATGAATTTGATAACACCGTCAGATGAATCACGGCCTTTTTTGTCATCGGCAAATACCCATTTATCGTCCACGATAAAGAACAAAATGTTTGACAGGACAGTTGGAATAGCGAGTGCCCAAAAACTTGGCATATTGAATGTCTGATCAAGGAATGCAAAGCCAAAATACGTCCCCCAAAAGGGAATATTTCCGGCAAGTTGTAATTTGGCAAACTCAGTTACAAGCTTGATTATATTCTTTTTCTTTTTTGTTTTCATAAGCGTTACGACAAGTATAGCATAGATATGACGAACCCCTCGATCACCGTGTGGTAATCGAGGGGTTTCGAGCGTCAGGAGGGGTTAGTTCTGCCAAGCTTGTCCTGCGCACTGCGTGCTTGGGATGTCGACAACCTGAGTGACTAGCTGAGTCGTTTTCGCCCCAATCAGGCTGATCTTGATCGAAATGTCTTTGCCATTCAGCGGGATTGGAACGGCGACTTGGCCGGCATCTTGTTCGCCAGTCACCGTATCTTTCATGTAGAAAAGCGATGCTTCGTGTCCTGGGTCTTGACGGTTCGATGCCGGCTTCCCGATATCGGCGAAATCGCCGACCAGGACGCCGATCTCACCCTCGCCTGCCGTCGTGTAGGTCACGACGACGATCGCAGTGTTGCTGTCCGTGCACTTGTCGAAGTACACTTCACCGAACATGACTTCGGTGACGCTTCCCTCGTACGACGACTGTGACGAGATGATCTGTGACGGGATGACTCCCGTCGGGCTAGTCTCATTCGTGGTCGGTGACTGCGCATCGTCTTTCGCGACGGGACTACCGTCGACACTGCAACCGGTCAGGGCTGCGACAGTGATGACACTTGCGAAAAAAACAGAAGCCCTCATGGCTCCTCCTCGTGCTCGAGTACCGTATTCCGGAATGTCCGGGGTACTATAATTAAATTATATCATAAATACTAATATTAATCAATCTTTTACATGACGGTCGTATCTGTACTATAATAATCCTATGACACAAATTTCTCGTGATGATGTGCAACATCTGGCACAGTTAAGTAGCTTGCAGCTAGCAGATGACGAAACCGATAGTTTGCAAACAGATATTGAAAACATTTTAGGCTACGTCGAACAATTGTCGCAGCTAGACACGTCAGGTATCGAACCAACTTATCAAGTCACTGGACTTACGAATGTGTGGCGTGATGATAGCGTGATTGACTATGGTGTTACTCGTGAAACATTACTCGCACTAGCACCAGAAAAAACAACTGATTCTGTAAAAGTTCCAAAGGTATTATAACTATGGTAAAGATTTCTGATTATAACGATATATCTGCCGTCGAAGCGGTGCAGCAAGCACTCGATAAAGTAGCGGCGAGTGAATCCTATCACGCGCTACTGTCACTCACTAAAGAACGTGCGCTCGAACGAGCCGCCGCAGTTGATGCAGGCGAGATCACGGGTAAACTAGCTGGTGTTCCATTTGTTGTCAAAGATAATTTCTTAGCATTCGGTGCGCCGACGACCGCTGCCAGTAAGATTCTCGAAAACTTCCAGGCGCCATTACAGGCAACGGCAGTCGAACGACTGGAAGCTGAAGGTGCGATCTGTATAGGCAAGGCAAACCTTGACGCGTTCGCGCATGGTGGAAGTACTGAAAACTCGGCGTATGGTGTAACAAAGAACGCCATCGATCAAACGCGCGTTGCTGGTGGTAGCAGTGGTGGATCAGCTGTCGTGACGGCACTTGACATTGTGCCATTTGCACTAGGGACGGATACTGGCGGATCGATCCGTCAGCCAGCTAGTTTTAATGGCGTCGTGGGTGTCAAGCCGACCTACGGGACTGTCAGTCGATATGGTGTTGTCGCTATGGCTAGTAGTACAGATACTATTGGCACGTTTGCGACCACTGCGGACGATGCATCGCTAGTGATGGCTATTATGGCTGGCAAAGACGAGCGTGATATGACGACGCTGCCTGACTTCTTTGGCGCGGAAGTGTTAAAACCTGCGCAAAAAATTGGGATCATTCGTGAATTTATGTCGGACGATGTCGACGAGGAAGTCCGTGATAGGGTTATTGAATACGCGGAAAAGCTAAAGACTGCGGGTCATATCGTCGAAGAAGTGAACCTGCCGATGATTAAATATGGTGTGGGCATGTACTATATTATCGTCCCTGCGGAAATTAGTAGTAACTTGGCTCGCTATGACGGTATTCGTTATGGTGTTCGCGCTCAGAACGTACAGACATTGGCGGAATTGTATGGCCGTTCGCGCGACGAAGGGTTCGTCACTGAAAACAAACGACGAATCATGATCGGTAGCTATGTGTTATCGAGCGGTTATTTTGATGCCTATTATCAGCAGGCGCAAAAAGCCCGCACACTACTGATTAATGAGTTTAACGCATTGTTTGAAACCTATGATGCACTGATCGGCCCAGTCAGTCCAACTCCAGCATTCAGAATAGGTGAAAATGCCGAAGATCCAGTAAAAATGTATCTAGCAGACATCATGACAGTATCGGCTAGTCTGGCGGGCGTTCCTGCAATCAGTGTTCCGGCGGGTACGACAAGTGATGGATTGCCTGTCGGTGTGCAAATAATTGGCCAACAAAAATCAGATGCACAGTTATTGGCGCTGGCTAGCTCACAGGAGGAAAACTAATGGACGGAACAATTATTCTATTATTCGCAGCAGTACTGATTGTCGGCGTGTTGCTGTTTGCAGCAATTACACTGACCAAAAAAGGCGGATCGCTTGATGTTGATAAATACCGTTCACGTTGGTTAACGATTGAACAGTCTGTGCAAAAAGATAACGAACCAAGCTATCATTTGGCGATTATGAATGCAGACAAATTGCTTGACCAGGCGCTTCGTGACCATGGAACGAAAGGGCAAACGATGGGTGATCGAATGAAATTTGCAAAAGAACGCTGGAGTGATCGAAATGGTGTCTGGACGGCGCACAAGCTCCGCAATCGAATCGCGCACGAAACAGATGTGCGTGTTAGCTACGGTGAAACGCGATCGGCACTGGGCGGATTCAAACAGGCATTAAAAGATTTGGGAGCGATTTAATATGGCATCCGCTGAAACTCTCGCAAAGTATGAAATGACAATTGGTATAGAATGTCACGTGCAACTTGCGACTGCAACGAAATTATTTAGTGGTGCCGATAATGACGCTCGCGACAAATCACCGAACAGTGTTGTTAGTCCGATTGATTTTGGTCTCCCTGGCATGCTCCCCGTTCTTAATCGGCACGCTGTCAATCTAGCTATCAAGGCCGGTAAGGCACTGAATGCACCGATTGCACGAATTTCACGTTTTGACCGCAAGCATTATTTTTATCCAGACCTCCCCAAAGGCTACCAGACAACTCAGATGTATCATCCGATTATCGAAGCTGGCTATATTGACGCACCGCTTGAAGATGGTAGTTCTGTTCGCGTGCGGATTCATCACGCACATATGGAAGAAGATGCCGGTAAATTAACGCACTTTGGTGATCATAGCTTGGTCGACCTCAACCGTGCTGGCACTCCACTGATAGAGATTGTCAGCGAACCAGATATCCATTCGGCGGAGGCAGCCAAAGCATACGCATCTGAACTCCATAAACTTATGACATACGCGGGTGTAACGCACGGCGATCTGTATCATGGGAATATGCGTTTTGATGTTAACTTGTCGGTCGCATTAAAAGGTGCGACGGAGCTCGGCACACGAGCAGAAGTAAAGAACCTTAATTCGTTTCGAAGTGTCGAAAAGGCAGCAGAATACGAGTTCAATCGTCAGATTGATCGATTAGAATCTGGTGAGACGATCGTTCAAGAAACTCGTGGCTGGGATGAAGCGGCACAAAAAACAAATAGTCAGCGTAGTAAAGAAGACGCACAGGATTATCGCTACATGCCGGATGCCGATATTCCACCTATCGTACTAACGGATGAAGAGGTTGAGCGAATTCAATCCGAAGTGCCAATCTTACCACCTGAATACCGATCACGATGGGCTGGCCTTGGCATCGATAAATCTGTTACCGATTCACTCCTTGCGAATCAACTGTACGCAAAAACGATCACGACTATCCAGCAAAAAGCTGGCGATACGACGGCAAAGCGGATCGCGCATTGGTTTTCGAGTGCGCTTGGCGGTGAAGATGCGCCAAAAGTTGATGAAAGTATGCTTCGTGACGATGATCTGATTGCGCTTGCTGCAATGGTTGACGGTAATGAACTAAGTAGTACGGCAGCAAAAGAAATCTTTGTCGATGTCTTGTCGTCGTCTGATTCGCCGCGAGCGATCGCCGAACGAAAGAATATGCTGCAAGTAAGCGACGAGGGTGCAATTGCTGCTATTGTGGATGAAGTATTGGCAGATCCGGCGAGCGCAAAGGCTGTTGCTGACATAAAGGCCGGTAACGACAAAGTGATTGGATTTTTGGTCGGACAGATCATGAAGAAATCACAAGGAAAAGCCAATCCAGCACTGGCACAAAAACTTATCCGTGAACGACTATAGTAGTGTTTGCGGAAGCGTGAGATAAATTACAGCACTGATTGACGACTGTATGATATAAATGCAGACGGATCACTAACAACTTACATTCAGGAGACGCAATGAAACGACCGACAAAAGCTATTATCTGTGCAGCTGGGCTGGGAACAAGGTTCTTGCCGCAAACAAAAGCAATGCCCAAAGAAATGCTTCCGATCATTGATAGACCAGTCATTCAATTAATCGTCGAAGAAGCAGTCGCTGCTGGCGTGACCGAAATTATCATTGTGACAGGTAGCACAAAGCGCTCTATCGAAGATCATTTCGATCGTAGTGACGAACTAGAAGCGGAACTGCGTGAAAAAGGTAAACACGACAAAGCTGATCAAATCAAGGCGATTGCTGAGATGGCAAACTTTGTGTATCTTCGTCAAAAAGGTTCTCCAAAAGGTAATGCGCGACCAGTGCTCAACGCGCAGCATCTGATTGATGATGACGAACCGTTCTTTGTCTTCTTTGCCGATGATTTCTTTCGAAGTAAAGTGCCACGTGCTAAACAGCTGCTTGAAACATATGAAGCGACTGGCAAGTCAGTGATTTCACTCATAGAAGTGGATCGAAAAGACGCCAGTAAATACGGTATGGCTGCAATCGATCAAAAACTTGACGACCGTACATTCCAACTAACGGAACTAATCGAAAAGCCTGGTGAAGAAAATACTCCTAGTAACTTGGCGTCAGTTGGTGGCTACTTGTTGACGCCCGATATTCTGCCGATTATTGCCCAAGAAAAAGTCGATAAAAATGGCGAAATTACACTGGCAGATAGCATCAACGAACTTGCACATATCGATAAGGTATACGGTAAATTTATCGAAGGTATATGGCACGATACAGGCGACCAACTAAAGTACCTAAAGGCTGTCGTTGACGTAGCACTAGAAAGCGATGAATACGGCCAAGCGTTTGCAGAATATTTGCAACATCGTTTGAAGTAGTACGTAACCGTTCGTGATATACTGAATAAAACGCACATAACATAAGGAATATTCGTCATGGATTGGGCACAAGTACTCGTCATTATACTCTCTGTATTTTTAGCAATATTTTTACTACTTGGTATCATACTTGCAATACTATTAATCCGTGTGACGCAGCAAATTAAGGCAGTGACGGCATCTGCGCAGCGAACCGCGGATGGAATCGAAGGGATTGTTGCGAACATCACTAAATTTTCGTCACCAGGGTTTGTTATGAAACTAGTGACAAATCAGGCAAAAAAACTAAGAAAACACAAGGAGAAATAACATGTCAAAAAAATTCGCAATCGGAGCAATTATCGGTGCAGTCGCAGGCATTGTCGCAGGTGTACTAACAGCGCCAAAGAGTGGTAAAGAAACACGGGCTGATCTAAAGGCAAAAGCGCAAGAATTAAAAGACAAAGCAGACGATCAAGCAGAATCAGCTAAGGCGCATGTTGCTAAAACGGCCGAAGAGCTGAAATCGACCGCGGAAGAGTACAAGATGCGTGGCGAAAAAGCTGTAAATACAGCAATTGATGACGCAAAGCGTAGCCTTGGCCGCAACGGAAAATAGATGACCAGTAGAAAGCCCGATGAAAAACAAACACACCCAAAGCCGCTAGCAAAGCGTGTTGCTCGAAATGAGAGTATGGGCGCTCGACGAACGGTTATTGAAGAGCTTTTTAACGATTTATACAATGACCGGCGCAACATCTACTTGATGAATTTCATTAGGGGGATATTTTTTGGTCTGGGTAGTGCACTTGGTGGTACGCTTGTTATTGCACTGATTGTTTGGGCGCTAAGTATATTCGTAGGGTTACCCGGAATTGGCGATGCCTTTCAACAGGTTCAAGATACGATTTCTTCAGAAGAAGAACGATAGAAACCCGGGTATTGTCTAAATGACTATGTCTATAGCAGCTATAGTTGCTATAATAAAGATAGTATGGAGGTAGAAACGCTTAGTCCGCAGGCAACTGCGACCACATTAAAACCGTCTGATTATGTGCACTTGCATAATCATACGCATCATAGTCTGCTTGACGGTTTGACAAAGATCCCCGATCTGGTTGGGGCTATTAAAGATATGGGCATGGAAGCGGTCGCTATGACCGATCATGGAACGATGTCAGGTGCGATTGATTTTTATAAAGCTGGTCGCGATGCTGGAATCAAACCAATTATCGGTATGGAGGCGTATGTTGCTGCTCGCTCTCGCCATGATAGAGATCCATCAAAAGACAAGCCACGCTATCATTTAATCCTTCTTGCGATGAACGAAACGGGCTATAAGAACCTTATGAAGTTATCGACGATAGCTAACCTGGAGGGTATTTACTACAAGCCTCGTATCGATCACGAACTGCTCGAGGAATTAAACGAAGGAATTATCGCCTTGTCGGCCTGTGCTAGTGGCGAAGTAGGCGAGGCATTAAAGAATGATGACTATGAGCGTGCTCGCGATACCGCCGCATGGTATAAATCAATTTTTGGTGATCGCTATTATTTAGAACTTCAAGACCACGGTCATCCTGACTGTCCAGCGAAATGGGATGTGCAGGTCAAGATTAACCAAGGACTTGATAAAATCGCTGCCGAGCTTGATATTCCCTGTGTTGTCACAAGTGACGGACATTATCTGACTCATGATGATCAAGATGCGCATGAAATACTCCTTTGTGTTGGAACGGGATCGTTTCTTGCTGACGAAAAACGCATGAGTTTGAAGGATTTTGAACTGCACGTGACAGATCCGATGGATATTATTAACCGCTGGCATGCAACCAACCCCGAAGCCGTCGCGAATACAAAACGTATTGCCGACCGATGTAATGTCGAGATTGAACTCGGTGGAATATTGATCCCAAAATTCCCTGTACCGGATGGCGAAACAGAAAAATCATTCCTGGATACGCTCGTGTATCAAGGAATGGCTATGCGATATGCTGATGTCGAGCCTGAAAAGGCAAAAACGTTGAGTGTTAAAGACATAAAACCATTACTTAGCGACGAACAGACTGATCGTCTCGAGATGGAATTGGGTGTACTCGACAAGATGGGCTATAATGGCTACTTCTTGATCGTTCAAGATTTTATCAACTGGGGTAAAGACCAAGGTATTATTTTTGGTCCCGGTCGCGGGTCGGCGGCTGGATCAATTATCGCGTACTCACTCAAGATTACCGATCTTGATCCACTAAAATATGGGTTGCTGTTTGAGCGATTTCTTAACCCCGATCGTATATCAATGCCTGATATTGACGTGGACATTCAAGATACTCGTCGCGACGAAGTGATTCAGTACTGTTCTGACAAATACGGTGCCGATCATGTGTCGAACATCGTGACATTTGGTAAAATGGCTGCTCGCGCTGCCGTGCGCGACGTTGCGCGTGTTTTGCAGGTACCATATGCCGAAGCAGACCGCCTGTCAAAGATGATTCCACCACCAGCACAAGGTCGTCATATTCCACTGAAAAAATCAATTGTCGAAGATGCTGATTTGAAGAAAGAATACGATACAAACCCAACGGCGAAGACTGTTTTTGACTTCGCTGTTCGCCTAGAGGGCACAATTCGCTCACACGGTGTCCATGCTTGCGGTGTGGTAATTGCCCCAGACAATCTGGTTAATTTCTTACCACTCGAAATGGCGCAAAAGGGCGTCGTGTCAACTCAGTTTCCGATGGGTGAAGTCGAAGAACTAGGTTTGCTAAAGATGGATTTCCTTGGTCTTTCTAACCTGACTATTATTAACAATGCGCTTCGTATTATTAAAAAAGTCTATAAGACAGACATCGATCTTACGAAGTTACCGCTGGACGACGTAAAAACCTATGAATTATTTCAGCGTGGTGATACGACGGGTGTGTTCCAGCTTGAGTCTGCTGGCATGAAACGCTATTTACGTGATCTCAAGCCGACAGTATTCGAAGATATTATTGCAATGGTCGCGCTTTATCGTCCTGGACCTATGCAGTTTATTGATAGTTTTATCAAACGAAAACACGGCCAAGAAGAAATCAAGTATCTTCATCCGGGCATGGAGCCATCATTATCGGGTACATACGGTATTCTTGTCTATCAAGAGCAGTTCATGCAGATATCCAAAGAATGGTGTGGGTTCACGGGCGGCCAAGCGGACACGCTTCGTAAAGCAGTAGGTAAGAAAAAGATTGATCTCATGCGTAAGGTCAAGGTGGACTTTGTTGAAGGAGCGATCAAAACAAGTGGTGCCAAAAAAGAGACTGCAGAGTTGTTCTGGGATCAGCTCGAAGAGTTTGCAAATTACTGTTTCAACAAATCTCATGCCGCTTGCTATGGTCTGATATCGTACTGGACGGCATATCTGAAAGCGCATTTTCCCGATGCGTTTATGGCGGCGCTTATGACGAGTGACCAAGACGACATTGATCGCCTTGCAATCGAAATCAACGAATGCAAGCACATGGGTATTAATGTACTAAACCCTGACATTAATGAATCATTCGTCGAATTTGCAGTGGTACCTGGTGAAAGTACTATTCGATTTGGCATGGCCGCAATCAAGGGTGTGGGTGTCGGTGCCGTCGAAGAAGTGTTGCGAGCGCGTGGCGATGGAAAGTTTGCTAGTATCGAAGATTTTGCCAAGCGAGTCAGTGTTGGCAAATTTAATAAAAAAGCATGGGACTCGCTCATCAAATCTGGTGGGTTTGATAGCCTAGGTGATCGATCTGATCTGCTTTACAATCTTGAAACCGTACAAGCATTTGCGAGCAAGCTGCAAAAAGAAGCGCTTAGCGGGCAAACCGATTTATTTGGTGGTATGAGCAACATGGCAGAGATTAACCCGACCGTGACGCTTCAGCCAGCGCCTGCCAGGCATACTGATAAAGAACGATTAACATGGGAACGAGAACTGATGGGGTTGTACATCAGCGCTCATCCACTTGATAATTATGATGCTTATTTCGAAGAACAAACGATTCCATTGGCACACGTCACTCCTGATGCAGACGGCAAGAAAGCGACGATTGGCGGCTTAGTCAGCACGGTTCGTACTATTGTGACAAAGAGCGGAACAAAGATGGCCTTCGTCGGTATCGAAGACAAAACGGGCGAAGCGGAGGTGATCATATTCCCGAATTTGTATGAGCAGATTGGCGCGAAACTGATTCAGGATGCAGTTGTTCGTGTCGGCGGTAAGATCAGTGCGAGGGATCGAGACGGCAATCTTGGGAGCGACGCAAAGATGATCGCCGATGAGGTGAATGTCGTGACAGACAAGGAATTACAAGAATATGAATCAACTGGTCGCAAAATGGAAGCACCGCGCATGAGTAGTAAGGTGAAAGCTGAGCGCCGGGCTGCCTATAAAGCAACCAAATCTGGTGAACCCATGCCATCTGTTAGTGCGCCGGTCAGCACGATGCCGAGTGACAAGCCAAAGCCGCCAGCGCCTCCACGCCCAGTCATGGACATACCACCTGTCAAAAAGCTTTTCGTCCATATCAAAGATCCAGACGATCACACTGCGCTATTGTCGCTCAAACAAGCCTGTAGCGGGTTTCCTGGACGAATAGATATTGTGTTAGTGCTGGGAGCGAACAAAAAATCTGCAATTCGTTTGCCGTTCCAAGTAGATGGATCCGACACGCTTGTAGGCGAGCTAGTGAAACTGCTCGGCGAAGATTGCGTCGTAATGAAATAAAGGAGATATTCTATGTCCATGACGATTGCTGTACTTATTGGAACAACCCGCGTGCAACGTGAATCAGTTAAAGCAGCAAAATATATTGCTGAGTTTGGTCGTCGCATCGAAAATGTTGATATCATCTTGGTTGACCCGATGGACTTTACGTTCCATGGTGACGGCAATGATCCAGAGGGTAAGGACCCTCGCTATACCGAAATCACTGAAAAAGCGGATGCGTTCTTTATCGTAACACCCGAATACAACCACAGCTTTCCTGGCAGTCTCAAGCGAATGCTTGATAGTGAGCTAGCAAACTACAATCACAAACCTGTCGCATTTGCTGGCGTCAGTAACGGTAACTGGGGTGGTGTCCGCGCGGTTGAATCGCTTGTTCCTGCAGTTCGTGAAACAGGACTTGTTGTGATGAGCTGGGACATCTATTTTCCGTATATCCAAAATATTTTCGCTGACGACGGGAGCATCCACGCTGACTATAAAGAGCGTTACGAAAAACAGCTTGCAAAACTTTTCGATGAACTTGTTTGGTTTGCGGGTATCTTAAAAACACCGCGCTAGTTTGTGACAAGCGCATACAGCGCGATACCAGTAGCAACGCTAACATTGAATGATTCTTTTTTACCAGACATTGGAATTTCGATCAGATCATCACATCTAGCGATGATATCTTCGGATATACCGTCAACCTCCTCGCCGAGAATAAGCGCAATCTTTTGCGGTGGAGTGTAGTCGGAGAGCATCATCGAACGATCTCGCTGTTCGAGTCCGATGATGGTGTAGCCAGATTGTTTCAAATCATCGAATGGAATCGCCTCTATCCGTTCAAATGGCACGAATGTCTCGGCTCCGAGTGCCGTTTTGTGAATTTGTCTGGTCATTTTGTCAGCAAAGTGTGGCAGGCGAGTGTCTTTTTGGATTGCAGGATATGGCGTATATCCAGTAAGCAGTAGTTTGGACACACCAAACCCATCACAGGTTCGAAAAAAAGCCCCAACATTATGGGTTGATCGAATATTGTGGGCAATAACAATAATTTCGGGCATGTTTCTAGTGTATCACTATAAATTACATAAGCTTTTTGGTATAGTCATACGTAATGGACGAGAAAAAAATTCAAAAGCAGCGACGAGATCACGAAGAAAACTCGACGCAACAGCGCGCATCTATCTTGGGGATGCAGTATATTGATACGCGTGAGTTCGAAGATGAACTAGAACTTGTCAAAGAAGGTATGCTGACCATCGAAGAGATGCACAAGAATCGCATGGTTCCATTGCAAAAGGGTGATGAATACAAACCGTTTCGATTTGGTGCAACTAGCCAAACGCCACAATCTGTTATCCAGAAACTCCATCAGAAGTACCAAGACGAAGGTCGCGAAGCGCAAATCTTTTTGATTAGCAACGGTGGCTATAACGTTCTCATGCTTCGGTACGATCCACCGAAAAAAGTTATTTACGATGACATTACCATCGCCAAAGAAGGCGACAGTGCTACGATCACATCTGTTAGCAAGACACTCAACTCGGTCGGTTCTGACCAGATGCTTGATTATCTGATTGATCAAGCCGATCGTTTACAGGCGAGTGACATTCACATCGAAAACCAACGAACGTATATCCGTATTCGTATGCGTGTCGACGGTGCGCTACACCCGGTGGCAGATATCGAAAAGGACAAGTATCGCATTTTGATGGGTGCTATCGGGTCGCGTGCGAATATTTCATCTGCTGCAAAAACATCACAGTCCGGGCATATCCAAAAGGATATTCATCGCGATGGCGCGACGCATCTGTTGAATATTCGTATCGAAACCGTGCCAACGATGTATGGCCAAGACGCAGTGATGCGTCTGTTCAACTTTGACGAGAGTATGCTGAACCTTGATTTACTAGGTATCCCGCCAAAAGAACGTGCCGAGATTAACGAAATCGTTAGTCATCCGCGCGGTATGATGATGATGGTTGGGCCGACCGGTTCGGGTAAGTCAACAACGCTCTATAGTATCTTGAACGCTCTCAACACGTCCGACCGCAAGATACTGACTCTCGAAGATCCGATTGAATATGGAATTGGTGGTATTGCGCAGATTCCAGTCGATACGACACATGGACAAACATTCGCCGATGGGTTGCGATCAATCCTCCGTTTGGACCCTGACGTTGTGATGCTTGGAGAGATCCGTGACGTCGATACGGCCAAGACGGCCATTCAGGCGTCAATCACGGGTCACTTGGTGCTATCGTCATTTCACGCTAACTCTACATCCGCTGCATTTAGCCGTATGATCGGTATGATCGGCATCAACCCTATCTTTAGTTCTGCAATTCGTTTACTGATTGCACAGCGACTTGTCCGTAAACTATACGACCCTTCCAAAGAAGAATACGAACCTGATGAAGCAACAAAGCAGTGGGTCAAGCGAACACTCGAAGGTGTTGCGCCGGAACGTATGCCGGGAATTGATCTCAATAACTTCAAATTGTGGCGTCCAAAGATTCATGAAGACGCACCCTTTGGCTTTAAGGGTCGTATTGTTGTCATGGAGCAGATGGTCGTGAATAGTCATATCCAAAAGTTTCTTCGCGGTGATATTGCCGATGCAAACCCAGAGGCAATCGAGGCCGAAGCTCGCAAATCTGCAGGGTTGATTACGCTTATTCAAGCAGGGACACTCGCTGCGCTGCGGGGCGAGACGACGCTTGAAGAAGTAAATCGCGCGATATAAAATTTTTCGTGTCATCCTGAACTCGTTTCAGGATCCATTCATCAACTATTCAACTAACCATACTCCCTTATTGTTCTTTTTCACGAAAGAAGCAAAAGAACTAGTGACGACTTCACCACGCGGATAAACACCCTCACTACCAGTAATCGGAATCTGCAAAAACTCGCGCCGACATATTTACGCAGTAGGGCTGCGGATGTATATTCGAATGAACCCTTTTAAAAATGACGATAGTATGCTATAGTTTAAAGCTGATTGTATATAGAAAAGTAAGCGCCGATTGTATGCAGGTGTGGAGCCATAGGGATACAACTATGTGGCCAGCCGTTATCAAGTCCGGTAAATAAGGAAGAAATTATGAGTTTTGCACTAATCCAAAAAGTTAACGAAGAGCAAAAGAAGCACGCAGTTGTTGATGTTCGCACTGGTGACACTGTTCGTGTTCATCAAAAAATTAAAGAAGGTAGCAAAGAACGTATTCAGATTTTTGAAGGCGTCGTTATCCGAACAGACAACAAAGAATCACACACATCACGAATTACTGTTCGTAAAATTGCAAGCGGTGTTGGTGTCGAAAAGAGTTTCTTGCTACATAACCCACTTGTAGAAAAAGTAGAGGTCACTCGTCGTGCAAAAGTACGCCGTAACTTCCTTTCATTCCTACGTAACCGTAGTGGTAAGGGCGCTCGTTTGACTGCTGTCAACTTTGACCGCGAAGGTATCAATACGCTACCTGAAGCGCCAAAAGCTGAAGAAGCAAAGACTGAAGAGCCTGCTGAAACAAAATAGTATAATTCATTCTTCAAAACACTCTAAGTATTTAGGGTGTTTTTGTTTTACAATATATCTATGATATTAGGGATTGATGAAGTCGGGCGCGGTCCATGGGCGGGGCCACTGGTTATTGGTGCCGTTGTACTAGGTGGTGCGCAGATAGAAGGGCTTACCGACAGCAAAAAACTATCTAAGAAACGTCGTGAGCAGCTAAACATACTAATACGTGATCAGGCTGCAGGATATGGACTAGGGTGGGTTAGCGCTGCTGAGATAGATCAGATAGGGTTGTCGGAGTCGTTGCGGCTAGCGACGCGTCGGGCAGTTGAGCAAATAAAGGTATCCTATCATGAAATTATTATTGATGGAACGATCAATTTCTTGGACGGCACAAGTAAAGGTCAATACGTGACCACAATGAAAAAGGCTGACCTGCTAGTGCCAAGTGCATCGGCGGCGTCGATTATCGCCAAGGTCGCAAGAGATTCTTACATGGCCGAACAAGATGATGCATACCCTGGCTACAAGTTCTCATCACACGTCGGATATGGAACTGCGGTACACAGGGCGGCAATAGACAAGCTTGGCGTAACGCCGCTTCACAGACTGTCCTTCGCTCCGTTAGCCAAATATAAAGCTCCGGTATCCATCGACAGGTCGACTAACCTAGCGGATAAGGCTACCGAGACTGTATCGACTGAAACAACGAAGAAGATAGGTGATCGAGCAGAAGATGAAGCGGCGAACTATCTTGTGCGTCACGGCCATGAGATTTTAGAACGCAACTGGAAGACGAAATACTGCGAGATCGATATCGTATCGCTAAAATCTGGAACGCTCTATTTCACTGAAGTAAAATACCGTAAAAGTGCAGATCAAGGCGGCGGTATTGCGGCGATTACGAAGAAGAAGTTGAGCCAGATGAAGTTTGCTGCGAATTATTTTGTACAAGCACAGCAAATAACAGAACCCGATTTGCTGCTGGCGGTGATATCTATGACGGGAAATCCGCCTGATGTTGAAGAGTTCATAGAACTAAAGTAAAATGACGCCTCCACTTGTCATCAACTACTACATCATTGTGTCATTCTGAATTCATTTCAGAGTCCATTATCCACCCAGTTGCCATTGTTCATTTTTGCCAAAGAACCAAAAATATATGAGGCTGCTTCACTCATCCGTGTCCCTTAAAATCCTTCTGATGGTTGTTGTCGAACTCCCGTTGGGAGGAAGCGTAGAGTCATCTAAATTTACGAAAGAAGCTAGGTTTTGTCATCTGGACGAAGTATTGCAATACTGTATAAAAAGTGTTATTATAGTGCAGCACAACAAAGGTGCAAGAAGTTTCCATTCCGAGCCAGGGAGTACAAGTGAGCAATCCCGTCGTCACAACCACGACGTTCGCAACCTACAACAACCATGCCGAGACCGTTCGCGCCGATTGTGCGCTCAAGACCATCGAAGCAGCTGTCACGCACGGCTATACCACTGTCGTCATCGACGGTGGTTCACCGGTCGAGTACGTCGAGGAGATGGAGTGGCTCGGCGCTCAGGTCTTCGCTCAGGAATTCCCCGGCATGGGGAATGCCAGGCGTGAAGCCCTGCGCCGAGCACGCGACATCGTCCCTCCCGGCCAGCCGATCGTATGGACGGAACCCGAGAAGTACCCGCTCATCCCTGAGCTGAAGCTGCCGATCAGCACGTTCATCGAGGGCAACTACGACCTCGTGATGCTGCGTCGAATCAGCCTCGACTCCTATCCGCCCGAGCAGGCCATGGCGTACCAGCTTATCGCGCTGGCCGCCAAGTATCTAACGGGTATCGACAGCGACTTTGGCTGGGGGCCGACGGTTCTCAGCGCCGACGCAGTCGATTACTACCTGTCCTACGAGAGCACCCACGGTGACCTCTGGGACGGCATCCACTGCCCAAAGCTCCGCATCATCAAGGATGGGCTGCCCTGGACGATCGTGCCGGTAAACTACCAGCATCCGCCAGAGCAGACCGCCGCCGAGACCGGCATGAACCTCTTCCTGAAGCGGGTCATGCAGGTGGATCAGCTGGCGCGTGCCATCGAGGCCGAAGTTGATCGGCTGGGGATGCGGGTGGAGTGACTTCACCGAGGGTGGGACTGCTAGCCATGAGGCTGCAGTCCCACCCCTTTCCCGTTTCTGATACAATAATCTATATGAATGCACTACCGACTTACGAAGAAATTGTTTCACTTCATAAAAAACACGCACCGTCACAAGCCGCATTTGATCTCGTTTTTACACACTGCCAAATCGTTTGGGAACTTGCCGAACAACTTATCCAGAAATCGAGCCTCTCGGTAAATTCCGAACTTGTGAAAGTCGGCTGTCTATTGCATGACATTGGCGTGTATCGCCTCTATTTGCCAGATGGTGAAATTGATCATGCAAACTACATCAAGCACGGCACTGAAGGCTACACACTTCTCAAAGAAGAAGGTTTTGACGAATTGCTTAGTCGTTTTGCGTCATGCCACACAGGTGTTGGCTTGACTAAAGATGAGATCGAAGAGGAGGATCTCCCTATTCCTCCAGCTGACTACTTTGCTGAAACGCCGGAAGAGCAGCTTGTCATGTATGCCGATAAGTTTCATACCAAAACAACACCACCGAAATTTATGACCGCCGATACGTACGCTGAGAAGCAGAAGAAATTTGGCGAAGAGAAGGCAGAACGGTTTAGGCAATTCCAAAAAAGGTTTGGTACTCCCAACCTCCAGGCGTTGGCTGAAAAATATGGCTCTGAAATCATCTAGCGGGTTCCGAATCAAGTCCGGAATGACACACTATAATTGAGTTAGGCATCCTAAATTCTCTGATCAAATCAGAGAATGACAGTGCCATTTATATATATTTATCTAAGACCTAAAGCTCTAGCAAAGCCTTCTGCACCGCATCCTTATCTCGTTCGATCAACTCAACTCGTCCCTCGATCTCTTTGATGCCAACCGTAATAGCTCGTGTCAGCGCGGGGATTTCGAGCATTGGATCGAAGAACTCATGATACTCTTCTAGTTGCTTACGTGTCACAAGTGCGCTAGCGCTATAGCGTGGATAATCATCGTATGATTTGTCGCCGCCGAATGTCTGAATGATCCAGTCCCAGTTGCCACGGATCCATTGCCATGCTGCTTTGCGGCTTTCGCGACCGCGAATTAGGTAGACAAACCAGCGCGCCGCGTCTTGAGGACGAACGGTTTGCGGATCTTTGATTGCATTAAGGAGCTCGGTAATTTTTTCAGGCACGCGTGTGCTTGTAATACCGACACAAATATCTTGTCGTAATTCACCAGATTGTGACTGTCGATAGGCTGTTAGCAGCTCATCAACGACCGTTCCGTCACCATAACGCGCAACAGAACTAATGATCAGCGGCCGTAGCTCTGGATCCAGTTCTTCAAGTGGTACGGTCGTATAATATTCGAGTGCTTTGGCAATCGCATCTTCATCTTGTGCGTACAGTTTCATGCTGATCATCGTACTGCGAAGCTTTGTATCTTCTTCGCTTTCGCCTTCGATCGGTTCCCAGCCAAGTCGCTGATATTGCTCATCAGCTAAACGTCCCGACAATGTGCGGAGTTTATCTTCGGCTTCTTTGTTGTCTTCGACAAACTTTCGCAGTTCACCTGCAGCCATAGCAACGATGTTCCAGACCGGTTCGCTCGTTTCGTTTCGATAGGCGCTAATCAGTGGTAGCAGCATGTTGCTTGTCATGACGCCACCACGTGCGAGTAGTGTTGCTTCGTCGAGTAGCTGGACGCGATCGACAGGCGATAGCTGTCCGTTGACAAGTTGTGCAATGATGTCTTTTAGGAGATCTGCGTCGTAATGAGTGATGAAATGGGCGGTGTCACCAGCGTTTAATCGGACTGATGATTCAGAAGTGTAGGTAATGGACGGCTCTGTAAGTAATTCTGGGGCAGTGGCATCACTGGCGTTTAAAGGGATCGGCCAAACTTTATTGGACGGTTCGTGCGGACCGACAAAGAACTGCTCTTGCGACAAGGTAACCTGGTCGTCTTGTTTTTCGGCTCGCACGACAGGATAGCCGGATTGTGAAATCCAGGTGTTCATAATACCAGCAACGTCTTTGCCACTAGCTGCGCCTAGTTCTGTCCACAAATCGTCGCCGACGGTGTTTTTGTAGGCATGTTTTTGGAAATATGATTTCAGGCCTGTTTGGAATGCATCGTTTCCGATGAATGTCTGGATCATGCGCAGCAAACGTGCACCCTTTGCATAAACAATCGCACCATCAAATAGCGTACTGATCTCGTCTGGATGGTTCACGTCTACTTGAACAGCCTGGACACCATCAAGCGCGTCACGTCGCAGCGCCATAATACTTTCGTTCGTCGCAAAATCAAGCCAGATGTTCCATTCTGGATGAAGCGCATCGATAGCCAGGTATTCCATCAGTGTCGCAAAACTTTCGTTCAGCCATAGGTCATTCCACCACTGCATCGTAACGAGGTTGCCGAACCACTGATGCGCGAGTTCGTGAGCAATGACGGTCGCGATATATTGCCGACTACTGATGCTGGTGGTCGCAGGATCAGCCAGTAGCGCGATCTCGCGGTAGGTAATCAGCCCCCAGTTTTCCATTGCGCCACTGCTAAAATCTGGCAGCGCAACATGATCGGACTTTGGTAACGGGTAAGGTGTGCCAAAATAGTCATTGTAGAATTCGATCGATCGCACGGCAATATCGAGTGCAAAATCAAGGCTAGCTGCGGGCTGTGCAGGTGTTGCCCAGACATTCACTTCGACACCGTCTTTGGTTTTGGCGGTTTTGCTTTGCAATTCACCGACGACAAACGCCAGTAGGTAGGTACTCATACGTGGTGTTGTGTCGAATTTTGTAATAAGGTTGCGGCCGTCAGCGTCCTGGTAGTTGATTGGCATGTTGCCTAGTACTGACACTGCATCTGGTGTGGTAAGCGTAACGTCAAAAGTGGCTTTTGCGGCGGGTTCGTCGATACATGGAAATACCTCGCGTGCATGGTGACTTTCGAACTGGGTCGCAATCAGTTCTTTGCGCGTACCGGCATGCTCGTAATAGCAAGGGTACATACCGTGCATAGCGTCGGTGATTTTACCGTTAAAGCTGACCACGGCGATGTGATCGCCTGGTTGCAAACCTTCTTTAGTGATAGTCATTTCATCGTTTTCGCCAGTTGTGAAGTTTGCTGCTTGTCCATCGACGACGACAGAATCAATTGATAGGTCTTTGGCATGAAGTGAGATACCTGATGCGATGTCGGTCATAGTGCCGTGAATCGTCACGATGCCATGAAATGACCGATCTTGCTGATTGATATCAAGGGATAGTTCGTAATGGTTTGGAACAAATTGGTCAATTAATCGTGAAACTGTATGCATATATACTATTATACAGGATATGGGTAACGCTTTTCGGGTTCGTCGGGTAATTGTTGGGTTAGCATCGCTTATATGTCTGGCAACTATTGTCACGCAGTCGCCTGATTCGTGGCAGCCGACTCTCCCTACTACCTCCACATCGTCAGAGGTGGCAACGGGTCAGGCGTCTGAAGAACTAGCGCAGCTACCAACCAAAGGTCGTGCACCAAAAACTGGCTATACAAGGGCGCAATTTGGCGATGGCTGGGCGATGAAGCTGGGGTGCGACATGCGAAACATCATCTTGAACCGTGACATGCGGGATGTTGTAATGGGCGATGGCTGTAAAGTTGTGTCTGGCCTATTCAGTGATCCGTATACGGGCAGTACTATTCAATTTACACGAGGAGCCAGTACGAGTGCTGATGTGCAGATTGATCATGTCGTGGCGCTCAGTAACGCATGGCAGACGGGTGCGCAGCAGCTAACTCCACAGCAGCGCATAGAACTTGCCAATGACCCGTTAAATCTATTAGCATCAGACGGCAAAGCAAATCAAGAAAAATCAGATGGCGATGCGGCGACATGGCTGCCATCGAACAAAGCGTTTCGCTGTCAATATGTTGCGCGGCAAATCGCCGTCAAACGAAAGTATACGTTATGGGTAACAACGGCGGAGCGTGATGTGATGAATGCGGTTTTGGCGAAGTGTTCAGGGCAATTGTTACCAAAAGAATGATAACGGCCAGTATTTTATTGTAGCGCGACTATCTGCTTCTAGCCATTACCGCAATCATGTATACTGAAGGCAAGTTACTATGTACCAAATTAATAAATATGCAGACTCGAGAGGATTCAAGGGTTCAAACACATCATGGCACGCTTACCACAACCAGGAGGAGATGCAGGGAATTGGGGAGATATTCTTAATGGCTATCTCAATCAATCTCACAACGCAGACGGGACGCTCAAAGATAACTCAGTAGGTTCGACACAACTTCAAGACAATTCCGTTACGGCAATAACGCTCGCGCCAAATAGCGTCACTAGTACCGCCCTTGCAGCTGATTCAGTTTCAAAGAGTCAACTTCAGTCAGTATTGAGGACTGAGATAGACGACAAGCTCACTCGAGCTGTTGCTGACAATACTTATGCATCCATAGACGTAGTCGGTTCGGGTATCTCGCTGCAGGTCGATGATGCTATCGGCGAATACAGCTGGAACTTTCCTGCTGCCAGCTACCGGGCTGATCCGTCGCCGCGTACACTTTTCGGTGCAACCTCATCAACGGGCGAGATTCTGTACTGTCACCTCGATCACAGCACCGGCAAGGTTCGCCGCCAAGTCATCGGAACAAGTATTGTGGACGATCACCACGTCCCAGCGATCTCTGCGCCTGTTGGCGGCGCAATGTTGGCATCGTGGACTGATCACAATATCAACAATAACGTGTGGTTTCGTGTTGGTGACGCATCGGGCGACCCTGATACCTTCGGCCCCTTACGGTCGTACAACGCGGGCGGACTTGCTTCCTATCAGGCATTAATCCGTAACCCCGCTAACCTCAATGAGGTATGGATGCTATGCCGCACTTGGCCTACGTCCTCTCCGTACAATTGGATTATTGTCAAGGGTACTATCAACCCTGCCACGAACGACATCGCTTGGGGGACTCGACGTAAACTCATCGAATTTGCAACAGGCGATCAGGGGTATATTATGATCTCCCTCGCCACCCTGTCCGGAAACTACGGCATTCGGTTTGCGGTCACTGGAAACCCCATCAATGGCACTTTGCATACTGTGTACTATGCGTCGATTGATCTTGTCACAGGCGCAGTTAGTTCCCCCGGTAAGACGCTGACTCACAATGTCATAGACGGAACCTTGTTGCCATTGACTCCGGGTGATCTCGATGTCGCATTTACTCCTCCAGTTGGGCATACGACACGTTTGTTTGCTGTCCGGGGTGACAATGCCGACCCCGCCGTGGCGATTGCAACGTGGAACCCTGCCTCGTCTGTATCTCCTACGAACTATTATCACTGCGCTCGCAGCGCGGCAGCTGAACCCGGCATGCGCCTAGCGTCGACTACATCGTATGTCTCAACCCCGGTAAGCTCTGCTATGAATGTTATGACCTTGTCTGTGCGTCTCAAGCTTAAACTCGATGCTACGAATATTTCGCAGAACCTCGTACGTAGGTTCGTTACTGTGGGCGACCAGCGGGCGTGGCAATTATCGCTGACCGCCGGTGGTGCAATCCGATTCCAGTGGTTCCCTACGGGCACATCGACTGCGCTTACTCAGGATTCGGCTCCGCATGGATTTGTGGCTGATACTGAGTATTACCTGCGTGTCGACTTTGATCCCGCAACTAGATCGACGTCGTTTTATACATCAACTGACGATGGCATGACATGGACACAGTTGGGTGTCACGACAACTGGCGTAGCGACCGTTCTCTTTCACGGCACCGCACCGCTAGAGATCGGGTCTGTTACTAACGCAGCTCGTGGCACCGTCAAGAAGATGGTGATGCAGACTATTGCAGGGGCGATCGTCGCCTCGCAAGACTTCACTAGCCCAGTGCTATGGGCGAACGGTGATGGGGCAGGTGCAACATCGACAGACTCGCAAGGAAACGTGTGGACGCTGGCCGGGAGTGCTGGAGTCAGTATTGACGGCTGGCAGAATCAGGCGCTCGGCGAGGCAGGGCAAGCGTTCAGTATGCAGTCTGGTTCGCGTTATGTCGGCGGCATAGCATACCCGACCCCTGCTAAGGGTGATTTGCTGTACGTGTGTCGTCAACTTGTCGGCACTTCGACATTAGAGAAGGCATCGAAGGCTTCTGGTGTGTGGGTGTACCGAAAGCTGGACGAATCCGAGAGTGTGCTCGCTCGGCCTATGTCGATCCTTGATCAGGGTCCGCTCGAAACCCTCTATTCGGTAATCACAGATTATACTAGTTTTCAGGACTTCGAATCGAACTATAGGGGCATCTGACTCGGATATAAGGTGATGATTTATAGATTTATCCTTGAAGAATGTTAATTTTTACCAGTCCGAATATAAACGAAAATGTATACGAACTTAATCTTCAAAACTCTTACTAAAATAGGTATTTGACTTTTATGGGGTGATCTAGTGGTCAGTATTGTCCATTGATGCGCCTGTTGACAGTGTTAATCTTGTTTCGATGTCGACGAACTTCTGCAGATTCTTTAACTCGATGAAATAATGATCGCTTTGGTTTTTGTGCAGCCATACGATCAAGTTTTTGAATGTATACGACTTCTTCGGGGGTAAACCCGTCGAATAGGCTATCATCTGTCGAAGTTGAATATGCGGCATTCGATGTCGCATTGACTGCCGCTGCTGTAGAATGCTGTACAGTGTCATGCTCAACTGAGGCGTCTGCACGCTTCATCAGTTCATCGCGAGCTTCTTTGATACGTGCGAATGCTTCGGCTGCTTCTGGTGAATCGCTGTGATCTGGGTGTGTTTCTAAGGCAGCTTTGCGAAAAGCTTGCTGAATCTCTTCTTTTGGCGCGTTCGCTGACACGCCAAGAATCTGATTATGGTTCATACTACTATTATATACTAAAATGCTTATGATTGCAATATTAACGGCGGACGTTGTCGTTGATTAAATAGCGTGCTATAATAGTGATAGTACAGTATTCCGGCCAACAGGTCGGATTTTTTCATAAAGAAAGGATCTAAACATATGGATGATATTAATGTAAAACAGCTAACCCTAGCTGTGCGAACCATCGCCGAAGAAAAGAATTTACCAGAAGAGGTAGTATTAAGTGTCATCGAACAGGCTATTGCTGCTGCATGGCGCCGTGACAACGGTGAGCGCGATCAAGAAGTGCGCGCAGAACTAAACACGGTAGACGGAACAGCAAACGTGTTTGTATCACGCGAAGTTGTAGAGCTCGTCGGGAGTGATACTGTCGAAGTGAGCCTAGAGGACGCTAAAAAGGTAAAAGCGGATGCCGTACTTGGTGACTTTATCGAAGAAAAATACGAAGTAACAAGCTTCGGTCGTGTTGCGGCTCAGACAGCAAAGCAGGTTGTCTTGCAACGACTACGTGAAGCGGAGCGCGAAGTCGTGCTAGCTGAATATGAAGACAAAATCGGGACGGTTGTCACTGGTACTGTTCAGCGTGTCGAACCTCGCGTTGTACGTGTCGAACTCGGTAAAGCAACAGGAATTATCCCACAAAGCGAACAAATCCAGGGTGAATTCTATAGCATTGGTAGTCGCATCAAGGTATTTATCAAGGATATTGAGCGCGACAATCGTGGCCCACAGCTAATTCTTAGTCGTGGAAACGAAGCGTTTGTTGACTATCTTTTCCGTCAGGAAGTTCCAGAAATGGAAACTGGCGCCGTAGAGATCAAAGCAATCGCACGTGAAGCTGGACGTCGCACGAAACTAGCAGTCAATAGTACTGTATCTGGTGTTGATCCAGTTGGTACGTTTGTCGGTGGCCACGGTACTCGCGTTCAGGCTGTCATGAATGAAATCGGTGATCAAGAAAAAGTCGACATCATTACTTTCGACGAAAACAGCGAACAGTTTATCCGTAACGCGCTGAGTCCAGCTGAAGTGGTAAAAGTAGAGATCGACGAGAAGGAAAAGCGTGCGCGTGTATTCGTTGCCGAAGACCAGCAATCGATTGCGATTGGTCGTGGCGGGCAGAATGTACGCCTGGCTAGTCGTTTGACTGGATACGAACTGGATATCGAAACAGCAGTTCCAGAAAAGCCAGCAGCAGCTGCGCCTAAAAAGAACATCGAAGACAGTTTGCTAAATGCGGTTGAGGAATCAACAGAAGAGTAGGCTGTTGAACGCGACGCCCGGTACGGCGGTATTAATAGTTGCCTACAGAATAATATTAGCACTCGCTTGACGTGAGTGCTAATATTTTTTATACTTAGTATAGTAACCGTTTAAAGTCGCAAATATGCTTGCGTCTAAGTAAGAGAGGATTGATAATAGGTATATGCAAGATGATTTCGCAGAATTTGTAACGCACCTGACTGACAATGCTCGGACGAGTTTGCAGCATGCTGATGCGATTGCTCGTGGATATGGAAGTGCCTATATTGGTACTGAACATCTGTTACTTGGCGTATTGGCACAAGGGTCTTCGGTGGGAGCAAAAGTCTTGGCAGATGCGGGCGTGACGCTAGACCGCGCGGAACTGGCACTAAATTTGACGCCGCGAACACTCGTAGTCAGTACGGGCGCGAAAGGGCTATCCGAAACGGCGAAACTAACACTCAAAATGAGCTGGGAGATTGCCCAAGAATTTAATCAAGATTTTTTAGGCACAGAACACATCCTTTACAGCATTCTTAGTCAAAAGAACGCTCGTGCGACAGTACTGCTGCGCGATATGAACATCGATGTACCAAACTTAACCTCTGATCTAGAAGGGTTTTTTGATCGTCAACATAACGATTATCAAGAAGCCATGGGCGACGCTGCAACACGCCCAGCCAAAAAACAAAAGAAGTCCGGTGCGCTTGAAACATACGGTACCGATCTGACAGCTCGTGCAAAGCAGGGCAAACTAGACCCAGTGATCGGTCGTGATGCACAGGAAGAGCGCATGGTGACAATTCTCAGTCGGCGAACAAAGAACAATCCAGTACTTATTGGTGAACCTGGGGTTGGTAAAACGGCTATTGTCGAAGGGTTAGCGCAACGAATTGCTCGCGAAGACGTCCCTGATCACCTACTGGACAAGCGAGTCATTCAGCTTGATCTAGCTGGTATGATTGCCGGAACCAAATATCGTGGCGAGTTTGAAGAGCGACTCAAAAAGGTCGTTGACGAACTAAAGGCACAAAAGAATGTCATTGTGTTTATCGATGAGCTACATTTGCTAGTGGGTGCTGGTGCGGCTGAAGGTGCACTGGACGCGGCGAATATGCTCAAACCTGCCCTAGCTCGTGGCGAATTGCATTTGATCGGTGCGACAACGCTTGATGAATACCGCAAGCATATCGAAAAAGATACGGCGCTCGAACGTCGATTCCAAACAATTATCGTTCCAGAACCAAGCCTGAAAGACACGATTGCTATTATCAAAGGTCTGCGGTCGTACTATGAGGCTCACCATGGCGTCAAGATGAGCGACGAGGTGTTAGAAGATGCTGTGTATATGGCTGATCGCTACGTCAGGGAGCGGTTTATGCCAGACAAGGCGATTGATGTCATAGATGAAGCAGCAGCGCTTGTTCGCGTAAAGACTGGCCGTAAACCAAGCAAAGTTCGTGATTTTACGCGCCAGCTAAAGAATCTAAATGAAAAGATGGATGAGGCGGTCGCTGCTGAAGATTATGAACGTGCAGCGCTCTATAAAACACGTATTAGTCAAATCACCTCAAAGTTAGAAGAGACTAGAGAGGCATTTGAGCAAAAATCTCCGATAGAGCTCAATGACGAAGATATTGCGCATGCAATTGCGATGATGACGGGTATTCCAGTGAAGCGTGTTCAGAAATCTGAGGCAAAACTGTTGCGACACCTCGAAAAACACCTGGGTAAATACATTATTGGCCAGCACGAAGCAGTCGAGAAAGTGTCGCGAGCGATACGTCGAAGTCGAAGTGGTGTTGCGAGCAACAAGCGTCCAATCGGATCATTCGTGTTTATGGGACCAACGGGTGTTGGCAAGACAGAACTCGCAAAAGTATTAGCACGCGAAGTGTTTGGCAATGACGATGCGCTTATCAAAATCGATATGAGCGAATTTGGCGAGCGACATAATACAAGTCGGTTGCTCGGTGCCCCCGCTGGATATGTCGGCTACGAAGATGGCGGCCAGTTGACGGACAAGATTCGTCGTCAGCCATATAGCGTCGTGTTATTTGATGAGATCGAAAAGGCTCATCCTGAAGTATTCCAGCTATTATTGCAACTGCTTGAGGACGGCACCTTAACTGATGCCAAGGGGCGCAAAGTTGATTTTACAAACGCCATCATTATCCTGACGAGCAACTTGGGTGCTGACAGAATGATGAAAGAGTCGTCGCTAGGATTCCATACAGTTACAAAATCTGACAAAAAGAAGCTGGACGACACACATGCTGAAAATGCAGAAGCAGCCAAAGATGCATTATCAAAAATGATGCGTCCAGAACTACTCAATCGGTTTGACGCGGTTGTAACATTCCGCGCCCTTACCCGCGCAGAGGTCAGCAAGATATTCGATGCTCTTGTCGACGAACTGCAGTCTCGTTTGATACGTAAGGGTATTCATTTGGCTATAAAGCCAGCTGCAAAGCGACTTTTGATTGACAAAGGCTATGACGAAAAGTATGGTGCGCGGCCACTGCGTCGAGCTATCCAAGATGAACTTGAACACAAGCTAGCAGATGGTATACTAGCAGGAGAATACGAAAAGGGGAGCGTACTGACCATCAGTGCTGCGAAGGGCGAAATTACTGTCAATGTCACACATGAAGACGACAAATAGACTAGGGTCATTTATTGGTTTAGCGGTCGGGTTAAGCCTGACCGCTGTTGCCATATTTTTGGTATTCAACCGGCAATATGTATATGACGTCATCTCGTATCACCAATATGAACCAACAGCTGCGGTGACAGCGATCGCTGATCGAACAACCATGACCGACACTGGTAAGTTCTATTTTTATGCCAGTCATCCACGAATCGATGGCGCGGCGGCTTTTAATGAAGAATGTAATCGTCATGAGGAAAGTAGTGCAATACTGGGGTGCTATAGCGGGTTTCGTATCTTTGTCTACGATATTGCTGATGAGCAACTCGATGGGATCAAAGAAGTAACGGCGGCGCATGAGATGCTTCATGCAGCATATCAGCGACTATCGGATTCTGAAAAGATGACACTGAACAAGTTGTTACAACAAGAATATGCCAAACATTCTGATAATAAAGAGCTGGTGGAGCGAATGGCGTTTTACGATCGTAATGAGCCCGGCCAGGAGAACAACGAGCTACATTCCATACTTGGTACGGAGTTTTCTGATCTCGATCCGAGACTTGAGCAGCATTACGCCAAATATTTTAACAATCGACAAACAATAGTTGATCTGCACGCCAAGTATGCGGGTGTATTTAATGAGTTAAAATCAAAATCAGAAACGCTTGCTGCTCAGCTAAAGCAACTTGGCGCGGCTATTGAAACAGATTCATCCTCGTACAATAAATCAGTGACAAATTTGAATACAACTATCCAGTCCTTCAATAGCCGAGCAGCTGCGGGCAATTTTGCGTCGCAAGCCGCCTTTGATAGAGAGAAAGCGCAGCTGATGAGTCGGATTAGTCAACTCGATGCGCAGCGAAAGGCGATTGATAACGACCTCGCATTGTACGAAAAATTACGGCTTGAATACAATCAAACGGCCGCTGCTTCAAACAAATTATACGAGAGTCTTGATAGTAACTTAGCCCCGACACCATCAGTCTAGGCTATACTGGTACTATGGCCAAAGCAAGAACTCAGTTCATCTGTCAAAACTGCAATGCAAGCTATCCGAAATGGACAGGTAAGTGCGACAACTGCGGTGAGTGGAATACACTCGTCGAACAGCTACCCGTCGCAAGTGGTAATTCGGCGGTTGCTCGTGGTGCCAGTTCGGGGAGAGTACTTGTTCCGCAGACTATGCAAGCAATCGGTGCAGAGAAAAGTATTCATCGGTTAGGCACAGGTATTGCCGATCTCGACATTGTTCTTGGCGGCGGCATCTTGCCAGGGGGTGTTGTGCTGCTGGCAGGACAACCTGGTATTGGGAAGAGTACATTGTTGCTGCAAATAACTGCTCATATCGCTCAGACGCAGCCAGTGTTATACGCGAGTGGCGAAGAATCTGCTGGTCAAGTAAAATTACGAGCAGAACGATTAGGTGCACACACAAGCGAGCAGCTGAGTTTTGTGGCAAGTACCAGCGCGGATGACATTGCGGCAACGATTCGTAGCGGAGCATATAAATTAGTGATCATTGATTCTATCCAGACTCTTAGTCTAGACGAGATTACAAGCGCCCCTGGTAGCGTCAGTCAAATTACAAACAGTAGTAATGTGATTATTCGTGCTGCCAAAGAAGCCGGCGCTGCTGTCGTGTTAGTGGGGCACGTCACAAAAGAAGGAAGCATTGCAGGTCCAAAAGTTTTGGAGCATCTTGTTGATGTTGTGTTGCAGTTTGAAGGCGACAGATATGGCGGATTCAAAGTAGTCCGAGCAATCAAAAACCGTTACGGTAGTACGGCAGAGGCGGCGATATTTGAGATGGCCGAAGAAGGCTTGCGTGTCGTCGAGAATCCGTCCGCTGCACTTTTGGCCGAACGACAAAATGCGGATGGGTCTGTTGTCATGGCAACGCTAGAAGGTACTCGGCCACTGCTGGTAGAAATCCAGGCACTTGTCAATCCGACCAGTTTCGGGTATCCTAAACGTACAGCAAGTGGGTTTGATCTTAACCGACTCAATGTACTCATCGCAGTTCTGGAACGACGGACAAAATTGAATTTATCAGATAAAGATATCTACATCAACGTCGTTGGTGGACTACGACTTGCTGATCCAGCGGCTGATCTCGCTGTGTGTATGGCAATTGCAAGTGCAAGTGCTGGCCGTCGACTTGACGAAAATGTGGTTGTCTTTGGTGAAGTGGGGCTTGGTGGCGAAGTACGAAGTGTCCTTAGTAGTGATCGTCGTGTCGCCGAGGCAAAGAAACTCGGGTTTACTCAAGCGATTGCTCCAAAATACGGCAATAAAAATACATTTATCAAAGGTGTTGGCGATTTGCGACAGGCATTGATCGACTACCTTCAAAAATAATAGATAGGAATAATTCTACGTGAACAATGAAACAATAATCATATTAGCGGTACTTATCGTACTGCTAGTCGAAGTGACGTATTTAGTAAAAAAACTACCACGGTCACAAAACGGAAGCAAAAAACGAATGATCTTGGTTGATACGTCTGTGTTGATTGATGGCCGTATTAAATCTGTTGCAAAAACTGGCTTTATCGGTGATCTACTCGTGATCCCTCGCAGCGTTATTGGTGAACTACAATTCCTCGCGGACAATGCCGATCATGATAAGCGTTCTCGTGCCCGCTACGGCCTTGATGTCGTCAAAGACTTGCAGGAGATGGAACAGGTGGAAGTAACGATTCTACAGGACGGCAGCAAGGCTTCTGAAGGCGTTGACGAACGGCTATTAACGCTCGCGAAGAAACATCGTGCGGCAATTTGCACGATTGACTACAATTTAAACAAAGTGGCAGTTGTTGAAGATATTGTCGTTCTGAATATCAATGAACTGGCACAAAATCTACGTATGAGTCATTTACCAGGTGAACGTATACGGATTGAGTTAGTGCAAAAAGGTCAAGATAGTCATCAGGGAGTCGGGTATCTGCCTGATGGTACGATGGTTGTTGTCGAGCATGCAGTCAAACAGATAGGTGAAATAGTCGAGATCGAATTCATTCGAAGTCTGCAAACGGCAGCTGGCAAAATGATGTTTGCCAAACGAGTTGGTGCCGAGGCGACTAAAAAACCGGAAAAAGGTATCGTACAAAAACTAAAAACAATAAAAGTACTTAAAAAAGAGACTGCTGAACCTGCCTCTGTGCAACCTCAGGTAGCTGTCGAGACTGCTCCTGCGGCGGTATTCCATAGTGAATCGCTCCGTGGATCAGGCAAAAAACAGCAGCGTACACCACGACCCGCTGGCAAAAAGCCACTGACCCAGCCTCGAACAAGCGAACGTCGACAATCGCCACAGAGTGAGACAGGCGAGACGAAGCGGCAGGATGTGTCTCAATCTTCAAAACAGTCACGACAACGTTCATCAAAGCCAAAAACTTCCGCTCAGCGAGAAGCGGCATTAATTGACTTGGTTGATAATCAGTAGGTTGTTAAAACCAGGTCTAGCCGCTCCTAGATTTGTTACCGTGTAACACACTTTAAATTTACGAATCACTGTAGACGATAGACAAAGACTGTTCCGGTAATTACCGGAACAGTCTTTGTCTATTTGATCTATTATTAGGAGTTCAGTTGCTTGTCGTATACGTTTGCGACGCTTCACCGGTGTAGTACAGGTTGTCTGTAACAACAGCACTGATGGTCTGTGGGCCTTCGGTAGTGAAAGTGTAGCTGGTTGTATAATCACCTGGGCCTCCGATAGGAACAGTACTGACTGTTGCACCGCCCACTTTGATATCGAGGGTCGTTAACTGTGCTTTGCCTTGATTAGTCGTGACTTTGATAGTGTAAGTGTTTCCGCTGCTTTTGCTAATGTCAATGTTACTGACTGTCGGTTTTGCATCTTCACATTTATGAAGGTCGTCTTGCTTACTTCCATCGTAGCCATCGTTGGCGACAATGATTTGCTTCTTTGTGACTGGATCTGTCGATTTTAGGACGCTAATCTGTATCTTAGCACCCTCTGGCGTACAATCAGTCGCTAGTTTTTTAGATACACGATCAAAAGTTTCTTTTGTACTTATTTGGGCGGCGTTCTTGTTATACCATGACGGGTATAGTTCATTACCAATCTTTTGTATGCCGGCTGGTTGAGTGAACCAGTCACCTTGTTTCCATTTGCCCTCTTTTGCATACACCTGTTGGTGCGCATATGTCATGACTGAGTTGACAATTGGTCCAGGGATCGATGAGTTCCCGTTTTTGAGTGGCTGTGTAGCTTGGTTGCCTAGCCATACGCCCATAGTAATGGATGGGCTATAGCTCATCATCCAAATATCTTTTGATTTGCCGTCGACATCAGATGTACCTGTCTTGGTCGCTGTCTTGACGCGACCTTGGTCAACAACGATGCCTGGGAAATTGCGTCCGTACAATCCAGCTCGTGCATTGTCATCGGCAAGGATATCACTGAGGATGTAGCTGACTTGAGGATCGACGACTTGCTTTTTGTCTTCGTCTTTCCATGATTTGAGTGTTTCATTTTGACTGTTTTTTACTTCGAGTACAGATGTTTGGGGTTTGTAGACGCCGCCTCTTGCAAGTGTTGCGAACGCATTGACGTGATCAACCATACGCGTTCCACAGCCTCCAATAGCGGATGCAAGACTTACTTGTTGATCCTGTCCTTGTGTACAATAATTCTTGTCACCGACATCGCGAATGAGTTGGAGGGTTGGTTGTATCCCGGCAATCTCCATAGCTTTGATAGCTGGGATATTGCGCGATAGTGCTAGGCTGGAACGAATAGATATATTACCTCTAAATCCTTTATCGGCGTTAATTGGCGTATATGTTCCATTTAAGAAACTTGTTTTAACATCTGGAATGACTGTTCCGCTGCCATAGATATTTTTGTTAGCATCGGGTTGCTGGGCTAGTAGTTGTGCATAGACTAGGGGTTTTATAGTTGAACCTGGTTGAATGTAGGCTGTTGCTGCGTTGTCCTGGCCAAATCCCGCATAATTAAAGTCCCTACTGCCGACTAGCGCAATAATCTGCCCAGTCTGGCTATCTTCAACGGTGGCTGCGCCATTTTCGAATCCAGCATAGTTTGGTTTGCAGTTGTATGAATTATCCGTACAATCGAACATATCTTTCATGCTTTCTTCGAGTTTGTTCTGAATGCCGAGATCAAGTGTTGTCGTGACGGTGAGTCCGCCTTTACCGACAGTTGCCTTGCCCAGTTCTGACTCTAGTTGACTTCTTACCATTTGCACAAAATGAGGTGCTTTGATGTCACCATACTGAGCGGCTAGCGGCTGAATCCGATCAAGGATTGGCTCTGCCTTTGCAGTATCCGCATCCGCTCTGCTGACGTACCCCTGGTCAACCATGGCATCGAGCGTTTTATGCTGCCTGGTTATTAATGCCTCTTGACCATCAACGTTATACGGGTCGTATAGTCCAGGCTGATTAGGAATGCTCGCAAGCAGTGCAGATTCTGAGAGTGTCAGATCTTTGGCGTCTTTGTTGAAGTACGTCTTGGCGGCAGAAGCCACACCGTTACGGCGGCCACCGTACGGAGATTCGTTGAGATAAAGGTTGAGAATTTGATCTTTGTCGTACATCCGCTCAACTTCTATTGATAAGATCATTTCCTTTATCTTTCGCGGTACGCCATTTAGCCCACGTTTTTGTGCTTCGTCGGCAAAGAATACTTGCTTAACAAGCTGTTGAGTGAGCGTCGAACCACCTTGGACGCTTCCGCCATTTGCGTTGTTGACAAGTGAACGCGCGATACCGGACACACTGACGCCACCGTGTTTATAAAAATCTTTGTCCTCGATAGCTATTGTTGCTTTTTTCATTAATGGGCTGATGTCCTTGCCATCAACAACAACTTTGTAATCTTCACTTCCTTTATCTTCCCATAGAAGTGCTGTTTCACCACCAGCGGGGCCACGTTTATCGTAGTATTTGGTGACAGTCGTTTGGACGCGCTTGGCTAATTCTCCCGGTCGGATAGAATCAAGATCCTTTCGGTAGTAGGCAAATGCACCGCCGATGACGATCAATGCCATCAAAACGCTTACTCCAGCGATTTTCGCGATCATCAAGCCGCCTTTTTTGCTGAACCAATATCCGTACACGCGTTTTGGATGGAGGCGTGCAAAGAATCGCTTAACAGGATGTTTCGGTAAGGTCGCTAAATATTCCGCTTTTTTACGAGCGACAGCGTCTTTTTTAGTGCGGCGTTTGTGCGCCAGATTAGAGTACACGCTCAATTTGCGCGAAGATGAAGGTTTTTTAGCCACGTAATAACTTTCCCATAAGCAGTATTGCTATTCATTATAGCATCAATGTGCGTAGGTAAATAGGCAATTTGTGCGATTATTCTGTTACAATAAGCTGTAGAATTAACAGATAAGGAGCAGACATGACACTTTCCGAAGAACTGCAGTGGCGTGGGTTTTATAACCAAACGACATTCGACTCACCAAATGCATTAGATGAGCAGCAGTTTACTCTTTATCTTGGCACAGATCCATCTGGTGACAGTTTACATGTTGGGCATCTGGCAGTCTATATGATGGTACGACGATTTATCGATCATGGACACGCTGTCGTGTTGCTCGTGGGTGGTGGTACAGGGCTAATCGGCGATATGCGCGATACGGAAGAGCGTGATCTAAAGCCGCTTGATGAGATTGCACGCAACACGCTGGCGCTAAAAAACCAGGTTGAAACGCTATTTTCAGGCCAGTCGTTTGAACTTGTCGACAACTACGACTGGCTAAAAGACGTCACTATTATTCCGTTCCTTCGTGACATCGGTAAGTTATTCACCATGAACGAACTAACGAGTCGTGAATTTTACAAAGCGCGAACAGGCGAAGGATCGACCGGCCTCAGCTATGCAGAATTTACGTACACAATCTTGCAGGGCTATGACTACTATCATCTTCACGAAACAAAGGGTGTTAATCTACAAATCGGCGGCTCTGACCAGTGGGGTAATTTATTATCGGGTGTCGAGTTGATCCGTAAAAAGACCGGCCGTACCGTACACGCATTGTCGTCGCCACTTGTGGTCAACAAATCAACAGGTCGTAAATTTGGTAAATCAGAAGGCGGTGCCGTATGGCTAGACGCTGCAAGGACGAGTGTCTATGCTTTTTACCAGTTTTGGCTGAATACCGACGACGAATCCGTTGTCGAGTATTTAAAACTCTTTACGCTACTCTCTAAACAACAAATTGATGAAATTATAGCAGAGCACACGGCAAATCAAGGATTACGAATTGCCCAAAAAGCGCTTGCACGTGAAGTAACGGTACTCGTACACGGTGACGAGCGAACGCAAGGCGTCATAAATGTTACCGGTGTTTTGTTTGGTGCCTCTGCATTTACTGATCTGAGTGCTGACGACCTGTCCATTCTCGCTATCGAAATCCCGACCGTCGCTATGGGGGTTACGATCTCGGATGCATTATTGGCCGCTGGCGTCGTGCAAAGCAAGGGCGAGGTTCGACGTCTCATTCAGAACGGCGGTATATCCGTCAATAGCGTAAAAGTAAACGATGACTCGATCATCGGTACTGTCTCGCTGATTAAAAAAGGTAAAAATACTTTTGTATTAGTAAAATAGTGTCGTGATGAGAAAAATAGGTCACTTTATAAAAATGCGATTACATGCGCGCATGACCGTGGTACTGTTTGTTCTTGCGATGATTGCGTTGGTCGCTGGTGTGGTCGCGGTGAATGCGTCGCCATATACTGCTCCGTCTCAGCCAAAATCTATGCTGTCTATCAATCAGCAAGACTCAAATCTCGTTAACTATCTGCGAGCAAAAGTAACCTATGTCGATGCCGAGAAATCTGTCGTGCACATTTTAGAAGGCCCACGCAAAGGACTCGAGCAGACCATTCCAATTCGCGACCTGCAACTACCTGCTACCCGCGAAAAAGTAGGCGATACTGTGCTAATTGTCGATTCGCAGCAGTATCCTGCGATTACCGAACACTGGCGTATACCGGGGCTGCTACTGCTAGGCATGCTGTTCATCGTCGCAATCGTGCTGATTGGCCGACGAAAGGGTGTTATGGGATCGGTCGGTTTGGCGATCAGTGTCGCGATTATTGGATTGTATGTGATCCCGCTAATATTACAAGGTGCGCCCTCATTTTGGGTGATCGTATCTGCGTCGTTTATGATCGCGGCCATTTCGCTGTATGTTGCGCATGGCCGTAATAGACGAACCACAATTGCACTGCTGGCCACGATTATTATTTTGCTGATTGTCGTTGCACTTGCTGTTTTTTCGGGCTGGTTGATTGGACTGACCGGCGCGTACGACGAAACATCATCTATTTTTGCGGCGACACATCCGACGATTGATATGCGTGGCGTGTTGGTGGGAGGGATGATTATTGCAACGCTTGGCGTGCTGGATGACATAATAACGGCACAAGTGGCAGTAGTTGATCAACTACGCAAAGCAAATGCCAAACTGGGGATACGAGAGTTGTATAATCGTGCAAGTGTTGTCGGTGGAGAACATATCGCTGCACTCATTAATACTCTCGCACTTGCATATATTGGCGTGTCGCTCCCGATGGTACTGAGTATTGTCGATACAAGCTATTCACAAAATATATTTGTATTATTTAATAGTGAATTTATTGCACAAGAACTGACGCGAACGATTGTATCAAGCCTAGGATTGATATTTGCTGTGCCTGTCAGTACATTCCTTGCGGCGGTTCTCTTGAGTAATTGGGATCATATAAAAAGCAAGACACGTTCGCAAGATAAATGATGAATGCTATAATAAAGGTTCGATACTAGCTAACAGTAAGGATACCCACATGCCAAAACGAGTTATCGCGTTTGACTTAGATGATACGCTTGCGATCACGAAGTCACCAATTTCAGACAGAATGGGAGAACTGCTCTCTGGATTACTAGAACATTATGATGTATGCATTATATCTGGTGGCAAATTTGAACAATTCAAAAAGCAAGTAGTCGACCGATTAGAAGCGCCTGCGCATAAATTGAATCGAATGCATTTGATGCCAACATGTGGTACGCGCTACTACAGGTACGACGAGCTTGCAAAAGAATGGAAAATACAATACGCCGAAGATCTCTCGGCTGACCAAAAAGCTGAAATATTAAAAGTTGTCGAACAATCGGCGCGTGAAGTGCATCTTTGGGCAGAAAAGCCGTATGGTGAAATAATCGAAGATCGTGGCAGTCAAGTAACGTACTCTGCGCTGGGACAGCAAGCTCCTGCTGAAGAGAAGTATGCATGGGCGAAAGATAACGAGCAAGAAAAGCAAGTACTCCGCCAGTTAATCGCAGAACGCTTGCCGGATCTTGAAGTGCGTCTTGGCGGCACAACAAGTGTCGACATTACGCGAATTGGGATTGATAAAGCATACGGAATGCGGAAACTTATTGAAGCACTAGGCATTAGTAAGGACGAGATTCTCTTTCTGGGAGATAAGTTGAATGAGGGTGGAAATGATTATCCTGTGAAAGCCATGGGTATTGACTCTATTGCTGTAGAACGATGGGAAGATACCGCGTTAGTACTTGAGGGTATTCTTGGCGTTACCGAATAAGGTAAACTGGGCGTAGCTATGAACTTTGCATCGCCCCTACAAAATGTCAAAGGTGTCGGCGAAAAATCAGCCGAGCAGTTTGCTGCCGCTGGGATACATTCCGTCTACGATCTGGTGACGTTCCTACCACGCCGACATGAAGACTTTTCTGATGTGGCGATGATTGCGGATATCAGTCCTGGTAAAAAGACTATCAGGGCGCGCTGTGAAAAGATCGCAACGCGCCCTGTTCGTCGTGGATTACGTATTACAACAGCAACACTTGCGGACGAAACAGGCAAGTTGCAAGCTGTCTGGTTCAATCAGCCATATCGTGAAACTCAACTAAAAACAGGTGAGGAATTCTTTTTTTCTGGTGAGTTTGAGTTTAACTATAATAAATACCAGCTAACCAATCCGAGCGCGGAAAAAGTGAGCGAAGTACCCGTATCGACGGATCGTATAGTACCGACCTATCGCGCAATTAAAGGGCTAAAGAGTCAGCTGGTGCGCAAGATTCTGAACGAACTTCGACCGTTGATGACAATGTTTCCTGAAACACTGCCGCCAAATGTGGTAGAGGATCAGAAACTAGTGTCATATGCTGATGCGTTACTGGGTATGCATTTTCCAAAGAATCCGGATGATATCGCAAAGGCTCGTGAGCGACTCGGATTTGAAGAGTTGTTCGAGCTACTTCTTGCTAGCCAGTATAACAAGCAGGAAAACGCCAAACTCGATGGTTGGCATATTCCCTTTGATCAATCTGTCGTCGCGTCGTTTGTCAAGCAGTTGCCCTTTGATTTAACCGGCGCGCAACGTCGCGCTGCCTGGGAAATTATTCAAGATTTTGAAAAGAGTATTCCGATGAACCGATTGTTGCAAGGCGATGTTGGATCCGGCAAGACGGTCGTCGCAGGCCTTGCGGCACGTCAAGCTGCCCATGCGGGGTTCCAATCAGCAATTATGGCACCGACAGAGATATTAGCATCGCAACACGCTGAAACGCTTCATAACCTGCTTGGCTCACTGGGAATTCGCGTTGGACTATTGACTGGTAGTGTCAAAGGAACCGCACGCAAGACGCTCTATGCTCAGATTGAAAGTGGTGAGGTTGATGTAGTTGTTGGTACGCACGCATTGATCCAAGAAACAGTTCACTTTCATAAACTCGGGTTTGTCACGATTGACGAGCAACACCGCTTCGGTGTAAAGCAAAGACAAGAATTATTGAAAAAATCTGATCGAATGCCGCATTTGTTAGCCATGACGGCAACGCCTATTCCACGAAGCCTGGCGCTAACGGTTTACGGTGAACTCGAGGTAAGTGTGCTAGACGAACTGCCAAAAGGTCGAAAACCTATAGCTACAAAAATCTGGTCACCGAACAGTGCCGCGCAACTATATGAAAAAATAGATGCAGAGATTGCGAGTGGACGACAAGCATACGTTATTTGTAGTCTTATCGACGAAAACCCGGATAATGACATTAAAAGTGTCCAAGCGGAATATAAAAAACTGCAGAATTCTATCTTTAAACACCGGAGAATAGGCCTATTACACGGTAAATTAAAGCCAGAAGAAAAAGACGCAGTCATGCAGCGCTTTGCGGCTGGCGAGATAGACATCCTGGTTAGTACGACGGTTGTCGAGGTTGGTGTTGACGTTCCGAATGCTACAGCGATGCTTATCGAAAACGCTGATCGATTCGGTCTGAGTCAGTTGCATCAGCTACGTGGGCGTGTGGGACGGTCGTCGCACCAAAGCTACTGCTACTTGGTCATGAGCGACAGTAGCAAGCCGTCACAGCGACTGAAAGAGATTGAAAAATCAAACGATGGCTTTTATCTTGCGGAGGTAGATTTAAAACTGCGTGGTCCCGGTGAGATCTATGGACGTGCACAACATGGCGCACTTAATCTCCAGATTGCGACACTTGCTGATACGAAATTGATTGCTCGCGCTCAGCAGTCAGCGCGTTCATTCGTCGAAACAGGGCAAGATTTGCTACAATATAAACAATTGGCCAAGCAAGTGCAACAGTACCAGCGCCTGACAACATTAAATTAAAGGGCGAATCCGCTATGTATTCTGGAACAACGTTTCGTGTAAAATCCGGACGCCTGATGGGCGTCCATCAAAAGATAGATAGATTGGCTCGTCGTGCTCTGGCACACTCGATACCGCACAAGACTATATTTCCCAGCGAGAATAGCATTCTTCACTTTGAAGGTCTGAATGGCCCAGATGGTATTAAACGAAAAAGCCCCGGTAGGGACGAGCCGTGGCATTACGTAGACCCAACCAATGCAGCTGACGATGGGCTGGCTGTCATTATCGAAGATCATGTTCATAATCTGACAACTGCGCTTGTCACCGACAATCACGAACGAGCGGCATTTGAAGCTGCGTGGTTAGCGCATGCAATTACCGACGGTCTGACGCCCGCTCATCATTATCCACTCGAGGAGAAATTGGAAGAAATGCGCGATGGCAAAGGTTTACATACACGCACGACAGCAAAAGAAAAGCTGCTACTGCCAGGAAAGACCAGACGCGAACAGGTGCGTAATAATTGGCAGTTCTGGGGAGCAAAAGGTATCATGACGACACACCTCGCGTTCGAGCTGGGTGTTGCAACGACGATCGCAGGGCAACGGATCAATGATACGATTCCTACAGAAGAAGACAGAGCACGAGTACTAGAGCACGGCGTTGTGGCGCTATTTAAGGAATCGGTTGAACACATTGCTGAGCTGCAGCTATACGAAGAGTTTTACAAAGCTGGCTGGACGCGACGACTGGCGCGTGATACAAAGCGAATATTAATCCCAGAGATTATTCGTATGGTCTGTCTTAGTTGGTATTATTGTGATATGAAAGCCAGCGAAGTACGAACGGATCACCATCGATGAACCTACGGATAATATCGGGTGAATTTGGTGGTCGCAAGATTGGTGCGCCCGATGGTCGCGTCACACACCCTATGGGAGATAGGCAGCGGAGCGCATTATTCAATATCATTAACGCTGAGATCCCCGGTGCAAAAGTACTCGACGCTTTTGCGGGGACTGGATCACTTGGACTTGAATGTCTGAGTCGTGGCGCGGAATCGGTACACTTTATCGAAAAAGACAACACAGCTCAGAAATTCTTGAAAAGTAATGTTGAATTGCTTGGTGTTGGCGACCGAGTAAAGTTAATTAATACAACAGTTTTAAATTGGATTGAGCGAGCCGATCCGCCGCATTTTGATCTGATATTTGTCGACCCACCGTATGATGATATGCAGTTATCCACAGTTACGAGATTATTTGATCTTTTAAAGCCTAGTGCGCTTATGGTATTATCACAACCAGGTAGAAGTGAGAGCCCGACCAAACCAGGAGTTGTTGTGGTGGACAATCGTAGTTATGGAAACGCGACTCTCACTTTTTACCGCCGAGAGTTGTAATTTCTATTTTCTTCCCACTGATAATCAGTGGTTTTTATTATTTCGACACAGGAGGAAAAAATGAGTATATTTTATGAAGCGAACCGGATTGCTATATGTGTCTTGAGAGATATCGCAACGGGCAAAAATGTTTTGGTAGGTCATGACGATGAGTTTGCTCTGGATGAGAGCAATCCTGAGACCGTGTATGATACTTTTTCCTGCAGTATACCTCTAGATGAAGCTAAACAGACCACCGTACTTGCTGATGAGCTGTTGAAAAACGGATTTGTCCTGAGGAGCTATCAAGTTACTAAACAATTAACAAGACTTGATGATTATTATATAAATCAAAAAAAGAATAGAAAATACAGTACGACAATATATATTCATGGTGACATCGATATTCTCAGTGTCGACAGCATAAAAGATAAGACAGCGCGAGGAAAGATACAGCAACCTCCTTACATCATAGAGTAAGGTGTTAGTAATCCTGCCGAGCGCCAAATAAAAACAGGCAGCTATATCTGCCTGTTTTTATTTGGTACGCGAGAGAGGACTTGAACCTCCACGCCCGAAAGCACTAGCTCCTAAGGCTAGCGTGTCTACCAATTCCACCACTCGCGCATACTATACGAGTCTACTGGTTTATGATCGTCGATTGGTATATACGAAGTTCACGCTAGCGTGTCTACAAATAATTTGCGTTTCACGTAGCCACCATGTAGCTTGTATCTTAACTGAAATGTGCCTACTTTTTATAGTCCGTAATGACTTACTGAATACCAGCTATTTCGCTAGGTAACTGTAACACTATAGCATAAATACCGTCCTGATTCAAAGCCCTATGTTGCAATGACGACCAAGGAACGGGTTGCACCTCAATATACTACGGATGTGAATGAACATGGACGCTAGCGTTAGGTGTGCGCTTACCGAAGAAGAGCTAGGTCAGGCTATTGCTATGGCTTTTGCGAATGCTCAGCAAGAATTGCCTCCAGAAACGGCAATGCCGTTAATGCGTCGGTTCGAAGTCGAGCTTCGCAGGGTTGTCGGTGCTGATATGTCTGAGGCGAGTACGATAGCGCCACCTATTTCGTAGCGTCCGCCGCTCGCGTTGAGTTCGTCAAGAGAACTCCGCATATAGCGGCGGAGTTTTCTTTTTGTAGAAACAGCGCTTGTGCTATTATTAATACAAATGAGTAAAGTTGCTAACTATCTGAACGAACATATATTAGGTGAAGTCTCCAGCAACGCGGCAGTTCGACACGCAATGTCAACTGACGGTAGCGTTCTGACAATAGTGCCGGAAATGGTTGTCTATCCGCGAACAACTAATGATATTCGTAAAGTTGCACGATTTTCCAATCAGCTAGCTGAAAAGGGTCATGCGCTTCCAATTACTGCTCGGGGCGGTGGAAGTGATCAGACGGCGGCGGCGATTGGTAGTGGAATTATTTTGAATACAACGGCGCATATGAATGCGATATTCGAGCTCGATAGCAAACAGAAGCTTGTGCGGCTGCAACCTGGCGTAAATTTCAAGGCACTGAATGATGCGCTATTGCTGCACGGTCTACATATTCCATCGTATCCTGCGTCTGCGGGGTACAGTACGATTGGTGGCGCGGTGGCGAATAACGCAAGTGGAATTTTGTCGGGTAAATATGGTTCAACCGGGCGATGGGTCCATCAGCTAGAAATTGTTTTGTCTAACGGTGATGTTATGCAGACTGGCCGTATCAGCAAACGTGAATTGAATCGCAAAAAAGGTCAACAAACGTTTGAGGGTGAAGTGTACCGGCAGATTGATAACTTGATTACGGATAATGATGATCTGATCGCTAACTCGATTGCACTCGATGTCCGTGACAACGCTGGCTACGCGGGAATCGTCGATGTGAAGCGCCGCGATGGATCGATGGATTTGACGCCACTATTTATTGGTAGCCAGGGAACGCTTGGTATTATATCTGAACTCATTATGAAGGCGGAATATGCGAGTGCTGAAGTAGCTGTTGCCGCACTTGCTTTTGAAACGCATAATGCTGCTCGCGATGCCGCAGATTCACTGCGTAGCCTTGATCCGTGTCTATTAGAGTTTATCGACGGGCCGCTATTTGAAACGGCTCTTGAACGCGGTAAGAAGTATCGGTTCTATACAGACGCAATCGAACAAGGTGAGGTTGCAGCGGTACTGCTCGTAGGGTTTGACGACATGAGTGAACGGCACCGTTCTAAAAAAATCAAAAAAACACGAAAGTTGTTGCAAGGACAGGTGTCGTACATGGATGTTGCGTCCGATGCTGCTGCCGCCAATGAGCTTTTGATTTTGCGTGATGTATCGTCGGTAGTAGTTGTTCCAGACGGCAACGGCGAATCAGCACCACCGCTCGTCGACGGTGCGTATATACCATCAGAGCGATTCGAAGACTTCATGACATCGTTAGTGGCATTGGCGTCAAAGTTTGCTGTGCAACTACCTCTTTATGGTCGTCTTCTTGATAATGTGTACTATGTGCGGCCGTCATTGCAGCTGCATAAGGTCGGTGACAAGCAAAAAGTCTTTAAATTCGTCGATGAGTATTCGCATTTAGTCGTCAGCCACCGCGGACACTTGATTGGCGAATCGGCCGAGGGTAGGTTCAAGGCATCGTTTGCTTACAAAGAGTTTGATGATGACTTGATGGGACTTTATGATGGTATAAAAGCAATCTTTGATCCTTTAGAGATTTTGAATCCTGGTGTTAAACAAAAGAATGAGTTGAAGACGATGGTTGCGATGCTTCGTAAAGAATATAATCTTGCTGCATTTGCTGGTCATTCGCCAACGAATTAATTTTATTCAGCAATCTCCACTTGTCATCCTGAACTCGATTCAGGACCCATTCGAAAAAAACACTATACGAGTATTCTTCGTCAGAAGAATACAATCCTTACTTTTCAACGCAAAAGTAACAAACCGTCTTCTTTTCGTATCGACGAAAAGAAGCAAAAGGCTTTGTGACGGCTTCCTGTCGCCGAGAACTCCTTATATCTTTTATTGGTCGCTGCGGAACTCCCGTTGGGAGGTTTTGTATATTGATGTTAGTTATGGATACAAAACAAGTCCTCGTGAATTATTCCAATAAAAGATATAAGGAGTTCTCGGGTCAGTCCAGATGTCACGATTAGTTGATTACTTTTACGCAGTAGGACTGCGAATGATGGCTTGAAATCATGGTGCATCGGATATACAATCGTAGGGCGCTGCAAGAGCAATGTGCTTTCTGATGTAGTTCATCGTAAACAATTGTATACGCGCAGCGCGAGTAGTACAGTATGCAGGCGGGGCGGCTTCGGGTAAACAACCGTAGGCGCGCTGCGTGATAATAGTGTATATGCAGATGTGGCGGCTTCGGGTAAACAACCGTAGACGTGCTGCGCGACAGTAGTTAACGTATGCAGATGTGGCGGAATTGGTAGACGCGCTAGCTTCAGGTGCTAGTGCCCTTCGGGGCGTGGAGGTTCAAGTCCTCTCATCTGTACCAAACATATGCACTTTCCGTGAGGAAAGTGTTTTTGTTTTATATAACCGTGACGGGCGTATTTATAGTCAAATTCTTTGCGTTGCCCTAGAGTTTGCAGAATTCCTACTAATATATTATAGTGAAAATTGTTCATCTCATGACTACGAAAGGAGAGATGATGTACTTGCAAGTTGTTCGTCGCAACCCGGTAAGCGACTTGAATCCCTATGTCTATCACCACTGGATTATCGGCCGGTTTACAGAACGGCAGTTGCGATGGATTGAAAAGTTCAGCCATCGCACTCGCCGTGACTTACTTGGAGACCTTAGCCTCAGATGGGCGTTGCTTGGCAGTACTTCCACACTAGCTCTCTTTCCTCTAGGGATCAGCATCTCGCATGCTCTCCTTATTGCAGGAGTCGCAACCGTCATTGGTTTCGGCTTCCACCTGAGGTTCGCGCTGCGAGCGTGGAAAAATGCAGCGTCATACGTCCGCAACCGCGAGATGGTTGTCCGAGAGAGTGACGCCAGCTGGTCTGTTGTGCATGGAGTCATTGCCGGTAGGATTTTCAGCCATTTCGAGAGCGATGAAGTGTTGGCTCTGGACGATTTCTTTTGTAACGTCACCGATCACGACAAGCTTATGAGGAATCGGGAGCTTGAACTGAGCGACGAGGCGCGGATCGAGGCTGATCTCACGGCAAAGGTCAATGTACTTGGTGAAGAGCTCCGCTATCGTAGAGAGTTCAACCAAGTGATGCTGGCGACGCATGCAGAGTATGTCGACAAAGCCGCAATTTTCGACAAGGTTGTTGCAAAGGAGCAACAGCAACAACTACATGAGTGCGTTGTTCAAGCACTCAATCAGCCCCACTAGGTATCGAACGGATTGCTCTACCTAGTGGGGTAATCTGTTTTTATGGTGTTTTCCGCGCTTACTTTAACTTATCCGACTATATATAACGCGGCCATCAGTAACACGAATGGAACAGCGAGTGAAACGTATGAAAGTATGTGTGCTCGTGGCATCTGTAATTTCTTTTTAGCAATGCCAGTGTATGTCCCATATAACGTTGTCAAACTGCCAGTGGCGGATAGATTACCGCCGTACCCTAGTGTCAGTAGGTAAGGAATGTACTGCGATGCAAAGATTGTCAGCAAGCCTTTTTTAGTTAACCGCGTACTTTCTTCTAGCGCGGCGTTACCACGATATTTCTTGTTTTCAAAAAACAGCAGTCCGGCAAAAGAATAACGATAATATGCGACGACACCAGGAATGACGAATAGCACAGACCACAACGTGATTTTGATGTACATCCATAGCATCAAAATAGTGTATGATCCGAATTGTCCCAGGGTTGCATTAAACGCTTCGCTGACGGTGACAGATTTTCCTTTTGATAACATGACGGCTGTGTATGACTGGATCCCATGAATCATCACCATGATGACGAATAGTGACAATGATATGATTAATACCATTCCGGCGTAAAGGGCGATCGTACTGGCGGGTGTGCTGATGAGTGATTGAATCGCTTGTTCGACTTGCGCTGGTTCTTTAAATTTTGCTTGCTGCGCCGTAATAAAGTTATTTCCTGTGATAACACAGACACTCGCGATGACAAGAACGACCGCTACGGTAATCGCCCTACTGACAACCAGAGTGACACCTTGCCACATTGCAACGAAAGGATTGATGCTGATCGGCTGTTCAATAGGTATTTTTTCTTTGCTCATATCTGTTACGAGTGTAGCACATTAGCCGACTGCTATACTGGTATAAGTTATGAACGAATCGGAACGAATTATCGGTGTTGGACCCCATCCTCACCCATGGCCAACTGATGATCGGTTCGATCGCGAACTATTAGCCGTTGGTGATACGCGAAATGTCGTAGATAAATACCGTTATTGGTCGGTTGAGGCAATAAAAGCAGATATGGCAAGTCATGCAATTCCTCTGCATATTGCTATCGAAAACTGGCAACACGACAGTAATATCGGCACTATTGTGCGAACTGCAAATGCATTGAATGTTGAATGCGTTCATGTTATCGGGAAGCGCCACTGGAATCGACGAGGTGCAATGGTGACAGATCGATATTTGAACATTGAACATCATGCGTCGGTTGCGGATTTTGTGACGGCGGTGGGTCAACGAAAGATTATAGCAATCGACAATGTACCAGGTGCGAACATACTTTCGTCGTATGAATTTCCCAAAAACGCAGTACTGGTGTTTGGTGGCGAAGGGCCAGGCCTTAGTGACGAACTGTTGAGCGTGAGTGCGACAAGTGTACAGATTGAACAAGACGGGAGCACGCGGTCGATTAATGTTGGTGTCGCGGCGGGTATCGTCATGTATCAATGGGTGCGGCAACATAAACTGTTGTTAAAATAAGCAACGACTCAGAAATAATTGACGTTCACGCAACTTTATGCTAATATTTAGTCAAAAGTTGTATAAGGAGAGGACGTATAGCATGCGAGGCTTACGAAGTATAGTTAATCATTTTCGGTATATCAAAGACAACAATTTGCTTGTCATTGCATTTTTCACCCTTGGGCTATTGTCTTTTGGTGTTCTAGGACTGACAAAACAAGACAATGCAATGGCGCTGACTCGCGATAATAGCGCAAATGCTATCATGACCGGGGGCGCAGCCGATGCGGCCGAGTTCCGTACAAAGTTCAACCAGAACGCACAAGGTGATCTGCCAGCTATTTATGGCCATTACCGCATCCCTCGTGATATGCAAGTGGTACAGGGTCAATCGTTTCGTGACGGAACCGTCCGTGTTAATGGTCGTGTTGTAGCGACGAATGCACAGAGTATCGGTCGCCAGCCAATCAGCGGCAGCCATCCTATCAGCATCGCTGGCAAGACATATTACGAAACACCAAACAGTGCGGCGTTTATGAGCGATGGTTTGCCGACAATGGTAGCGCTTGATGCGGCTGGTAACTTCAAGTATGCGGTGATTAATGGATGTGGCAATCCTATCTATGCAACGCCAACGCCAACTCCACCAACACCTCCACCTGTCCAAGAAACACCCAAATATTCATGCACGAATATGACGATCAATCATATTAGCAACACCCGAAAGAGCTTTACTGCAACAGCTGCTGCATCCGGTGGCGCAACGATTACTGGCTATACGTTCACGTTTGGTGACGGTTCCACACAAGAATCAACTAACGCTACTGTTGAGCATGATTTCGCTCCAGGGTCATACACGACTCGTGTTACTGTCAAATTTAAAGTTGGCGACGAAACCAAGACGGATAGCGGTTCAAACTGCGTAAAATCATTTAAAGTAGCGGCACCGGCCGAAGTAGCCTGTACATCACTGACTGCTATCAAACGATCGAATGCCGAAACGACATATGATTTCACGATTCAAAAAACGAATACAAATGCGACATACGATGGTGCGACAATGGACTATGGTGATGGTCGTGTCGAACAGATCAGCGGCGTGAAGGCTTCTCATAAATACGACAAAGTCGGTACCTACACAATCACAGCGACACTAAAATTCTCGATCGACGGTGCAGTGCGTAACGTACAATGTCAGACACAGATTAGTGCAAACGCCTGCCCAACTAATCCTAACCTGCCAAGCGACAGTCCTGACTGTGCTCCGTGTGAATACGATTCAACGTTGCCAAAAGATAGTCCAAAATGTGTTCCACCTGCAACGCCAAGTGTTCCAGAACTTCCAAAAACGGGTGCTGGCGACATGGTACTAAGCGGGTTTGGTGCGGGAAGCATGATTGTTTCTGCCTCGCTGTATCTCGGATCTCGCAAAGACTTTTTGATGACACTATTGAATCGCTAAACGTATAGCTATTCATATCTAAAAACCAGTCAGCTTTTGACTGGTTTTTATGTTTGAGCGCGTAGGTTGCGTATTTATTACGTATATGCTATAATGAAGGTATGAGTTACTTCACTATCCATCACTCGCATATGTTGCCGGAGCGAATCGGATAGTTTCTTTTTAGTCAAAATAGTATACCTACGCCGAACATCGCTTCGGCGTATTTATTTGACTTTCACTAGTAAAACAATGAAGAGGAATACTATTATGAACGAAAAACTGACGATTACACGCCAGAATATACAAGATTTGCAGCCTGTAGCACGCGGTATGGCGGATGCATATATGACGGCATTTGCCGGACCGCCTTGGTACGAAGTAACGCGCTGCATCGAGCAGCAATGCCCGCAAACCTATAGCTCAAACGCTATCGGCGACGACTGTGAATCATGCGGGCAGGTATTAGTAATGCCAGCCTATGACCAGTCGCAACTGCAAGAGGGTTGGCGATCGATTGTTGCAAATGAAGATGCGATGATTGAGGTTGACTTGTCGCGCACTGGAGTGCCGCTGCGCGCGACGATTGCGCGACCAACTGACGCAACCGAACTATATACGCGCAAATATAGCGATGTACCACAAATGCAATCGTGGATTAACCAAACACTGCCGACGGGCGAATTTGTATGGATAGAGGATACATTTGCAAATCTAGCTATTAGTCCGAGGGGAAATTTAAATGGTCGCGGCCGAACGTTGGGTGCGATAGCAATGCGTTATGGTGCGATGCAGATCGCGACGCGCACAAAGTCACCCGCTATTATTCGTGCGACAGGTCGAGATGCTGGTGATCGTACGAATTTGTATATTGGCACTGAATCGTTTGATGCTTCTGTGCTGAGTAGAATAAGTATCGTGTCGGCTGTTCCTGATGCACGATCTGTATTAGTTGTTGCGCCACAGAAAGATCAATAATGAAAGTCCTTGTCATTGGTGGGATGCACGGGAATGAGACGCTGGGAATACGACTAGTTGCATCCCTGATAGATAATCCAATCAACGGGATTGATGCGATAATCGCCAATCCCAATGCAGTGCGGGCGGGTGTTCGATACATTGAAACTGATCTTAATCGTAGCTTTGGTGTACAAAACCCAGTATCGGATGAAGAAAAACGTGCATGCGAACTGGATAGTATTGTTGACGAGTATGATATCGTGCTTGATTTTCACAATACGCAGACACCAACTAATAACTGTTGCTTTGTGGGTGTCGATTGTCTTCCGGTTCTGTATGACCAGGCGAAGCAACTAGGATTTGACGTTGTCATCGAGGCAACCTATGACTGTATTAATAAACATCACACTAATACATTGTCAATCGAAATAAGCGTCGATGATGCATGGGATTCTGTCAGTTATTGGCGACGGCGACTTGAGCGGCTTGGTGATGGTGCGTCAATCGGTAAAAGTATTCAACTATATCGATTTGACTCTCGAGTGACGTGGCAACAATTCGAGCAGAATCGATTTCGGGATTGGCGCCCATTCGTTGAACTGAATAATAATGATACGGCCGTTCTAGGCGGATCCGGCAGACTGGCGCCCATTTTCATTGGATCAAAGTTCACCCCATATTACGCGACACTCATTCGGTATATCAAACAGGTATAGCAAACCGGTTAACCTTGCTAATAACAGATTAAAATGATAGGATAACAATAAATTATGAGTTCACTTTCATCACAACCATACAAAGGCACGCGTGATTATTACCCGGCCGAAAAGCGCATTCAAAACTATATCTTTGCCACATGGCGACGTGTTGTGCAGCTGCATGGATACGAAGAATACGGCGCACCGATGCTCGAACCTCTCGAGGTATATACCGCTAAGTCAGGCCAGGAACTTGCGGGCGAACAAACATACATGTTTACCGATCGCGGTGATCGTGTGGTTGCGATCCGCCCAGAGATGACGCCGAGTATTAGTCGCATGGTGGCGGCTAGGCGCCAAGAATTAGGCTATCCAGCGCGGTTGTTTAGTATCGCAAACTTTATGCGCTATGAACGACCGCAGCGTGGACGTGAGCGCGAGTTTTGGCAACTAAATACCGATATTTTTGGAGTTGAGGGTGCACTGGCTGAAGCAGAAATAATCAGTCTTGGCGCAGAGATTATGGACGCATTTGGCGCGACAAAAGATATGTATACCATTCGTATCAACAATCGTAAATTGATTGACTACATGTTGTCGCAGTACCTTGGGCTAGATGGCGTGCAATCGCACATGATGATGAAGCTACTTGATCGTAAAGACAAGATCGACCGTGAAGAATTTACACGACAGGCTGTCGAAATATTTGGCACCGAAGTAGCGAACGAGTCGATGAAACGGCTAGAGAGGTTATTGAGCGCACGATCAATGGCTGATTTGCCTGCCGATATTCAGCAAAGTGCTGCTGCACTTGAAATGAGAGACTTATTTGCACTGCTGCTGTCGGCTGGTGTGACAAACGCGGTGTTTGATGCGACATTGATGCGAGGACTTGATTATTATACGGGTACGGTGTTTGAAGTGTTTGACACTGATCCAGAAAACAATCGTTCACTGTTCGGTGGCGGGCGTTATGACGGACTAGTCGGGTTGTTTGGCGCGGATCCAATTGCAACGGTTGGTATGGCACCTGGTCTGACAACGACAGAACTATTTCTTCGTTCGCACAATTTGCTCCCAGAGCTGATGTCAACAACAGAGGTTGGCATTGTCGTGATAGATAACACAGTACTTGGGGCGCTTGACCTGGCAAAACGTTTGCGAAACGAGGGTGTGCGGGTTGAAGTGGACATATCAGGGCGCAAAATCGACAAACAGATCAAAGCAGTGATCAAAAAGAACGTCCCGTTTATTATCTTTGTCGGTGAGAATGAACTTGCTGCTCAAATGTATCCGTTCAAAGATACAGTAACAACTAACGAAGAAGTGCTTAGTTTTGAGCGGATTGTTAGTAATGTCAAAGATCGTCGCCGCAAAGATGAAGACGATGAATTCGCTGAATTCTTTGATTAATATGTTGCTCTAAGTTTGAACCAGATATCCGTATCTGTTATAGTTAATTGTTATGAAGACGACTGTAAAACACCTATCCGACACGAAAGTGGAACTTACCATTACTCTTGGTGAGAAAGAACTAAAAGACGCTGAGCAAGTTGCGTTGATTAAACTAGCAAAGAAGATCAAGGCTCCTGGATTTCGTCAGGGAAAAGTTCCTGCTAGCGTTGCCGCCAAGCATGTTGATCCAAATGCACTTGGTCAGCAAACTCTTGATGATGCACTCAGCAAGGCTGTATCAGAGGCATTTACAGCCGAAAAAATCCAAGCACTCGAACGGCCGCAGGTGGATGTGAAGAAGTTTGTACCTGGGAGCGAGCTTGAATTTACGGCAGAGACGCAGATTCTACCAGCAATCAAACTTGGCGATTACAAGAAACTGACTGCCAAAAAAGAAAAAGTAACTGTCACAGCCAAGGACGTCGATGAAATTATCGAGCGTATGCGGGCTGGGTTCGCGACACGCAACGACGTGACACGTGCTGCAAAAGATGGTGATGAAGTAGTTATCGATTTTGTCGGAAAAAAGGATGGCGTTGCATTTGACGGCGGTACTGCAAACGACTACAAATTGACACTCGGTTCAAACCAGTTTATTCCTGGGTTCGAAGAAGGGGTTGTTGGACGCAAGTCAGGCGAAACGTTTGATCTGGATCTCGAATTTCCTGCTGATTACCACGCAAAAGATCTTGCTGGCGCAAAGGTAACCTTTACGACCACACTGAAAGAAGTGAAAGAAGTTGAACTACCGAAAGTTGACGATGAATTCGCCGCAAAAGCAGGTCCATTCAAAACTGTCGCTGAATTAAAAGCGGATATCAAACGTGAAATCACCGGTCAAAAAGATCGTGAAGCTGAAGACAAGCTAAAAGACAAATTGGTTGATCAGTTAATCGAGGTCAGTACTGTTCCAGTGCCTGCAATTTTGGTTGAAGACCAGTCGCAGAGTATTCAGCAGGATATGTCACAAAACCTGATGTACCAGGGTATGAATCTAGATATGTACCTAGAGAGCAAAAGTCTAACTAAAGATGAGTGGATAGCTGGCGAAGTAAAAGATGCTGCCGAAAAGCGAGTAAAGGCCGGATTGGTACTTGCCGAACTGAGTAAAGTAGAAAAAGTGACTGCAACTGACGAAGAATTGGCGGAGAAAATTACTCAGTACCAAACACAGTATGGTAACAAATCTGGTCAAGACTTTACGTCACCGGAATTGCAACGTGATATCGCAAACCGTCTACTAACAGACAAAACAATCGATCTATTGCTTGAACTAAACAGTAAATAGTTTTATACTGCAATCACTCTCGGCTCGGAGAGGAATAGATAATGAAACGTCTTTTTCGTACTTCCATGATCCCGTATCCGACTTGCGCTCGTAGAAGTTCGGCAGCGTTATGGATTTGGTCGGTATTCGACTATCGATACGAAGGAGTGATATGAAGAAGTTTGCGGCTGTCATTGTGACAGTCGCTGCGACCTGTTATGTGTCCGTAAAATGGATTCATCCATGGACTAAGTATCAGTCCGCGAAGCGCAGTATTGATCGACAATGCATGGATGCGCAGCATCAGATGAGTTTGCTCTCGGATGATCATCTGTATTTTCTTTTAACGCATGCGGTTGACCGCACCTGATGACTGAACCTTGAGCCGAGAGTCAGTCCTAGGAATGTAAATAGACACTTATATGATGTCTATTCTAAGTTCTATAAATTTACTTGCGGTTTCTGTTTCGGTATAAAAACCGAACAAATAGTACGCCGTAGAAAATAAATAGACCATAGACGATTATGTAATCACCTATATTCGCTCTATACCCAGCTATACCGGATCCGCCAAAAGCGCCACTAATAAATCCATAGAATAGTACATAGATCGTCAGTAGGACAAAGACGAGAATTTTAAAGAATGTTTTCATATGTTTGAATATATCAAACTATGACAACTGTGCATAGGGTAGGATCTAAACAATCATACATATTGATAGATATTTATTAAAGTGTTATAATATGTAAAATGATTAGTAACCCTAATTTAGATATTCCTCCAAAGGCGTCGTATGACCTATCTTTGCTGAGAGGTGATGGTGTTGTTAATGCGCCGGTCATCCATGATAGTAGCGAATTTTTAATTAATTGTTACGACCAGCATTTCGTACAAGAGCTGTCCAAAAGTGCTTTGCGGGTATGCGCTGACCTCCCGTCGGTTAATCTGCATACTATCACAATTTCAAGAATCGATAACAGGCCAATACAAGCTCGACTCTACGATAGAGTAAAGGTGAGTGATGTCCCTATGTTTGAAGACCCGGTCGATAGTATAAAGATGACGCGAGGCTGTGATGAGTATCGGTTATTTCGCGCGGATGTAGACCGCGAGAATGTTCGTGATATGACTACGTTCACTCTATTCGTAGACCTTATTGCTCGATATGCACTGAGCAAGCAGATCGCATCATCAAAAAATACTCAATAGTGCCCTATATCCTAGCACTCTACTATACAGAGTGCTAGTTTTTATGTATACTAGAACTATAAATAGGAGAAATCTATGAAACCTAATAATTACCTTGTTCCGACTGTTATCGAAAAAACGCATGATGGTGAGCGCGCGTTTGATATTTACTCACGCTTACTTAATGAGCGAATCATCTTTCTTGGAGAAGACGTCAACGAACACACAGCGAATGTCGTCGTCGCACAGCTACTACACCTGGCGTATGAAGATAGTAAAAAAGATATAAAATTGTATATTAACAGCCCAGGCGGCAGTGTTTATGATGGGTTGGCGATATTTGATACGATTCAGTTCATTGCACCAGATGTCCAAACAATCGGTATTGGACTACAGGCGAGTATGGGTGCATTCCTACTATCGAGTGGCACAAAAGGTAAACGCTTTGCGTTGCCAAATAGTCGCATCATGATTCACCAGCCGTCGAGTGGCACGCAAGGAAAAATTACCGATCAAGAGATTACGCTACGTGAAGGTCTGTATCTCAAACAGCGTTTGAACGAAATTTTAGCAAAAAATACTGGACAGAAATTAGCTAAGATTGAAAAAGATGCCGATCGTGATTTTTGGATGAGTGCTGAAGAAGCGGTGAAATACGGGATTGTTGACGAAGTAATTACAAAGGCTTAAGCGCGTTGCTTGTTGCAGTTTCGACCTCTACTCTCATCGTGTTGTCATCCTGAACTCGATTCAGGATCCATTCGGAAAAACAATAAAGTGGTTCTTCGTAGAAGAACCCAAACCCGTACTTTTTACCAAAAAAGTAACAAAACGTCTTCTTTTCGTTATCGAACGAAAAGAAGCAAAAGAACTTGTGACGGTTCAGTCCAGATGTCCAGATTAGTTGATTACTTGTTGCGCAGTAGGACTGCGAATGATTGACTGCAAAGCTGTAAATCAAAACTCCCCGGGTTACTATTCCTCAGCTCTACTACCAACCACAGCGCAAATTCCTATTGATTATTCTTGAGAAAAGATGCACAATAGATACTAAGAAGTAGTGTAGTTTGGTATCGCATGTCTATTTTTGTTGGCAACAGAGGTGGACGGATCCAGGCTGAGTGAATCTTCGGGCCAATTCACTAAAACAATGTAACTCATGCGAGGAGTACCAATGGCAAATACCAAGCCTGCTACTGGCAAGCGCGTCTTTTTTACACAAGACGACACGAACCTAGCAATACCAAGTCTCATCGCTCACCAAAAAGACAGCTGGCGTGAATTCGTCGAAACTGGCTTGAGCGAGATTTTTGCAGAACTTAACCCAATCGAGGACTACACCGGTCAAAAACTCGAACTGCGCTTCAAAGAATACAAGTTTCATGATCCCAAAGTCTCCGAGGTCGAAACCAAAGAAAACAATTTGACATTTGATGCGCCGCTTCATGTGAACGTCGAACTGACAAACAAAGTAACTGGTGAAGTCAAAGAACAAGAGATTTACCTTGGTGATTATCCATGGATGACTGATCGCGGTACATTTATCATCAATGGTACAGAACGTGTTGTTGTCTCACAGCTAATCCGAAGTTCGGGTGTATTCTTTACTGCAGATGCTGCTGCAACCCGTAATTTCTACGGTGCCAAACTTATTCCAGGCCGTGGTGCATGGTTGGAATTTGAAACAGCAAGTAATGGTGCTATCTATGTAAAGATCGACCGTCGCCGTAAACTACCCGTTACGACATTACTGCGCGCACTAGGCCACAACAAAACAAGTGAAATCAAATCACTCTTTGCCGACGTGGATACCGGAGACCTTAAATACATCGATGCAACACTCGAAAAAGATCCAGCACGTGGTTCGAACGAAGCGTTGATCGAAGTGTATCGCCGTTTGCGTCCTGGTGACCTAGCGACTGTTGATAACGCTCGTTCAATGATCGAACGAATGTTCTTTGATTTCAAACGATTTGACTACAGCCGTGTTGGTCGTTACAAATTGAACCAACGTCTTGGCCTCGATGTTGCAAACACGACCGAAAACCGTGTATTCCAGATGAGTGACCTGATTGCGATTATCACAGAGATCATCCGCCTAAATAACAGTCAAGAACTCCCTGATGACATTGATGCACTATCAAACCGCCGTGTGAAATTGGTTGGTGAACTTGTTGCCCGACAGTTCCGTGTTGGTATGCTTCGAATGCAACGAAACGCTATGGATCGAATGTCTATGTCTGACCTTGAAACAGTGACGCCCGGTCAGCTAATCAACGCCCGCCCTGTTGTTGCTGCTGTTCGTGAATTCTTTGCAAGTTCACAGTTGTCACAGTTGATGGAGGAAGTAAATCCGCTTGCAGAGCTATCACACAAACGACGCTTGTCTTCAATGGGACCTGGTGGTCTATCGCGTGAGCGCGCTGGATTTGATGTTCGCGATGCACACCCAACGCACTACGGTCGTCTTTGTTCAGTAGAAACACCAGAAGGCGCCAACATTGGATTGGTACTTAACCTTGCAACGTATGCTCGTGTTAACGAATATGGATTTATCGAAACACCATACCTTCGTGTCGTTGACGGAAAAGTAACTGACGAAGTTGTTTATCTGGATGCGTCACAAGAAATCACCGAAGTGATCGCAGATGCTGGTGCTGAACTTGATGACAAGGGTGGATTTGTTGCTGAACGCGTCAGCGCTCGTAACGGACTTTTGCCAGAGCAGGTTGATGCAAGTGAAGTGACATTTATGGACGCAGCACACAAACAGATCCTAGGATCGACTGCATCGCTAGTGCCATTTATCGAGAAAAACCGTGTCGACCGTTCATTGACTGGTTCAAACATGCAAAAGCAAGCGGTTCCACTCTTGGATCCAGAAGCAGCGACTGTTGGTACTGGTATCGAAGCCGAACTAGCGAAAAACACAAGTCAGCTTGTCGTTGCTAGTGGTGATGGTGAAGTTGTTCGTGCAGATGGTGACGAGATTCATGTAAAATACGCCGATGGCGTTAAAGTATATGAACTTGTTCACTTCTCGAAGTCAAACGATGATCGTTCAATCAACCAAAAGGTTCGTGTCGATCGTGGCCAAAAGGTCAAGGCCGGTGACATCTTGATCGAAGGCGCATCAATCGCTGACGGCGAATTAGCGCTTGGACGCGACTTGACTGTGGCGTTTATGCCATGGGGTGGTTACAACATGGATGACGCGATCGTATTGTCTGATCGTATCGTCAAAGAAGACGCTTTAACAAGCATCAACATCAAAGACTACACGGTTGAGGTTCGTGAAACGAAACTTGGTCCAGAGATTGTCACTCGTGACATCCCGAACGTATCTGAAGAATCACTTCGTCACCTTGACGAAAACGGTATTGTTCAGGTTGGTTCTGAGGTTAAATCGGGCGACGTATTAGTCGGTAAGATTACACCGAAGGGTGAACAAGAACTTTCAAGCGAAGAACGACTGCTGCGTGCTATCTTTGGTGAAAAAGCCAAAGACGTGCGTGACACATCACAGCGTATGAATAACGCTGGTGGCGGTAAAGTTGTCGGCGTAAAGATCTTTAGCCGCGAAAACGGCCATGAGCTAAAAGCTGGTGTGTTGATGCAAATCCAGATCTTTGTCGCACAGCTACGCAAAATTAGTGTTGGTGACAAGTTGGCTGGTCGCCACGGTAACAAGGGTGTTGTTGCCCGAATCTTGCCTGTCGAAGACATGCCATTTATGGAAGACGGAACACCTGTCGATGTTGTACTTAACCCACTTGGAGTTCCAAGCCGTATGAACATCGGTCAGCTATTTGAAACACACCTTGGTATGGCAGCACGTGCACTTGGCTATAAAGTTGCGACGCCTCCGTTTAACGGAGTAACGGACGAAAAGATCAGTGAAGAGCTTGAAAAAGCTGGCTTTGCTCGCGACGGTAAATCACAACTGTTCGATGGCCGTACTGGCGATGCATTCGAAGAGCGAACAACTGTTGGTGTGATGCACATCATCAAACTGCACCACATGGTGAGTGACAAGATCCACGCTCGTTCAACTGGTCCATACACGATGGTGACGCAACAGCCACTTGGCGGTAAAGCGCAAAACGGTGGACAGCGATTCGGAGAGATGGAGGTATGGGCACTTGAAGCATATGGTGCCGCTACCACCCTTCAGGAAATGCTAACAATCAAATCTGACGATGTATACGGACGTGCAAAAGCGTACGAATCAATCATCAAAGATGAAGCGATTGTTGGTCCAAAGCTACCAGAGTCATTCAACGTGCTTGTGAAAGAGTTGCAAGGACTTGGACTCCGTGTCGACCTACTCGATGAATCCGAAGATGCTGTTATTGACGCTGAAGAAATCATCGCCGAGGCTGGTCCTGCTGATAAGTCAGTCCCTGCTGTTCTCGTCTCTGATGATGAAGAAGTCGAAACTGTTCTTGATGAAGCAGATGAATTTGGTGACATTGAAGACGGAATGAACATTCAAGATATTGATGAAATAGAAGAAATTAAGGAGGAGGTGTAATATGTCGAAAGTTATGGCTGGCACCGGTATTGCCGACTTTGACGCTGTACGCCTCGCTGTAGCAAGTCCTGAGGACATGCTGAAGTGGAGTCACGGAGAAGTTACAAAACCAGAGACTATTAACTACCGTACACAAAAACCTGAACGCGACGGATTGTTTTGTGAGCGAATCTTTGGACCTGTCAAAGACATCAACCCACATGACAACAAGCTAAAAGGTGTTCGATCACGCGAAGCTGCGATCGACAAGAACGGTGAACTTGTAACAAAGTCAATCGTTCGCCGTGAACGAATGGGGCACATTACGCTTGCTGCTCCAGTTGCGCACATTTGGTTTATGCGCGGCACACCATCTGCAATGAGCCTATTGTTAGGTATCACTGTTCGCAACATCGAACGTGTTGCATACTTTGCAAGCTACATTGTGCTCGGTGTGAATGAAGCGAAAAAAGAACAGTTCCTCAGTGATCTAGAAGCAGAGACCGAAGCTGGTCGCGCTGCAATCAAGATTCGTTACGAACGCGATGCCGAGGCAGAGGGTGCTGATGTAAAAGCATTGGCTGAAGCTATGTCACGTGAAGTTGAAGAGCTGAACGAAAGCTATAACGTCAAAAAAGCTCAGCTCGATAGCCTTGTCAAAGCAGCTTTGATGAACGAAACTGACTACCGTAACCTACCAGAAGAGTACGAAGAAATCGTTACTGTCGGTATGGGCGGCACGGCCCTAAAAGCACTGCTTGACGAAATCAACCTCAAAGAGCTGATTGCTCAATTGGGTGAAGAAGTCGAAGGTGCAAAGGGACAGCGTGAAAAGAAACTACTAAAGCGTCTAAAAGTACTTGAAGGAATGGAAGCTGCGGGCATCCGTGCAAACAGCTTGACGTTAACAATACTTCCTGTGATTCCTCCGGATCTTCGTCCGATGGTACAGCTAACTGGTGGTCGTTTTGCGACAAGTGATTTGAACGATTTGTATCGTCGAGTTATCAACCGTAACAACCGCCTCAAGAAGCTTATTGACCTAAACGCACCTGAAGTGATTCGCCGTAACGAAATGCGTATGCTTCAAGAGGCAGTTGATGCACTTATCGATAACTCTGCGGCTCGCGGTGGTCGTGCAGTGAACGCAACTGGTGGCCGACGTCGCCTGAAATCTATTAGCGACATGCTAAAGGGTAAGCAAGGACGATTCCGTCAAAACCTTCTTGGTAAGCGTGTGGACTATTCTGGTCGTTCGGTGATCGTTGTTGGTCCTAAGCTAAAGATCCACCAATGTGGACTACCAAAACAAATGGCACTTGAACTATTCAAACCATTTGTTATCAGCTGGTTGATCCGTGGTGAACACGCACACAACATCCGCTCTGCGACGCGTTTGATCGAGGCTGGCGATGCACTTGTATGGGATGCATTGGACGCAGTGATCGAAGGTAAGTACGTTCTATTGAACCGTGCACCATCACTCCACCGTTTGTCTATCCAGGCATTTATGCCAAAGCTTGTCGAAGGTAAAGCGATCCAGCTACACCCACTTGTAGCAAACGGATTTAACGCCGACTACGATGGAGACCAGATGGCCGTTCACTTGCCACTCTCTGCTGACGCGCAAAAAGAAGCGCGTGAGTTGATGAGTGCAACGAACAACTTGCTTAAACCTGCTGACGGTGCGCCAGTATTGAACATTGGTCAGGATGTTGTGCTCGGTAACTATTACCTTACCTACGAAAAACCAAGTGCTCAGACAAAGATCCGAAAGCCATACAGTTCTGTCTACGAAGCAGAAATGGCGTATGACCAAAAAGCGATCCAGTTGCAGACACCAATCCGTGTGTACGCGAAGGGTGAAATTCGCGATACGACACTTGGTCGCGTGTTCTTTAACGAGATTCTTCCTGCGGATTTCCCGTACGATAACTCTATCCAGAACAAAAAGCAGCTCAAGAAAGTACTTGCAAAGATCTTTAACACCTACGATGCCGAAGAAACAGCGCATACAGCTGACCGCATGAAAGGCCTTGCCTTCCGATTTGCGACAGTTGCCGCGGTATCGACGGGTAAAGACGACTACCTTAACTTCAAAGAAATCCCAGAATTCGTGGCTGAAGGTGACGAGCGTACAACGCAAATTTCCGATCAGTTCGATCAAGGGTTGATTACCGAAGAAGAGCGTTACAACTTGACTGTTCAATCATGGCGAAATGTTGACCGTAAGGTGACTGAATTCTTGCAAAAAGAATTGAAAGAGATGGATACAAGCATCTCAGTCATGGTGAACTCTGGCGCTCGTGGTGATATCAGTAACGTCAAGCTTGCAAGCGCGATGGTTGGTATCATGGTGGATGCAGCTAACCGAGAAATCGAGCTGCCTATCCGATCAAGCTACAAAGCCGGACTTTCATCACTTGAATCATTCGTGGCAACACGTGGTGCACGTAAGGGTCTGATTGACACGGCACTTAAGACAGCTGACTCCGGATATCTTACTCGACGCTTGGTTGATGTGTCACAAGACGTCTTTACTGTTGAAGATCAAATTGGTGATGACGAAGGATTCTCAATCTTCCGCGCCGAAACAGAAGAAACAATGATCGACTTTAGCAACCGACTTGCAGGACGCTATACTGCAGAAGCCGTCGGTAGCCATATCGAAGCCGATCAATTGATCACCCGCGAAGTAGCAAATGCTATCGAAGCAGATGAATCAATCGATTCAGTCAAAATCCAGAGCGTTCTATCGACGAAGAACCTCCGTGGTATTCCACAAAAGAGTTACGGTATCGATATGTCGACAGGACGTATTGTCGCCAAAGCACAGCCCGTCGGGGTTATTGCGGCACAATCAGTCGGTGAGCCTGGCACGCAGTTGACACTACGTACCTTCCACGCCGGTGGTGTTGCCGGTGGTGACATCACGCAGGGTCTGCCTCGTGTCGAAGAGTTGTTTGAGGCTCGTTCACCAAAGGGACAGGCGCATATCACTGAAGTCACTGGAACGGTTGATGTTTGGGAAGATGGCAAAAAGTACATTGTTCAGGTTACGCCAGAAGCTGGCCATGTTGAACGCATTGCACTCGAAGGCCGTACGATCGCTGTAAAATCTGGCAGCAATGTCAAGGTCGGTGACGTACTTGCATCAAGCGAAGGTGAAGCACGACCACTTGTGGCTCCATTTGATGGTGTCGTAGAAGTAGCCGAGGACACGCTTGTTCTTGCTGCAAACGCAAGTGCACCTGTTCGTTACGAAGTCCCTGGTTCGACGCAACTTGTTGTTCGTGCCGGCGACCAAGTAAAAGCGGGTGATCGTTTGACGATCGGTTCATTGAATCTTCATGATTTGATGCGATTGAAAGGTACAGAGTCGACACAGCGATATATCATTAACGAAGTGCTACGAATCTATGCTGCACAGGGTCAAGATGTTGCCGACAAGCACCTCGAGATCATCGTACGGCAGATGTTCAGTCGTGTTCAGGTTGAAGATCCAGGTGACAGTACATTTGTTACTGGTGATATCGTCAGTAAAGCTGCGGTTGTCGAAGCAAACGAGGTATTGGCACAAAACGGTCAAGAACTCGTTCAGTATACACAGCTGCTCCTAGGCATCACGAAGGTGTCAATCTGGTCAGATAGCTTCTTGTCTGCCGCATCGTTCCAGGATACAACTCGTGTCTTGATCAATGCTGCAACATCTGGACGTGTCGACCGATTGCATGGTCTAAAAGAGAACGTTATCATTGGACGCAAGATTCCTGTCGGGACAGGCGCTGTTGATGCGAATATCGAGATTCAAGATGACCTTGCTGAGGAAATTAGCGAAGATCTTGAACTAGCAGCGTAGTAGTAAATACATTACGTCTTAGCCACTCCATAACAGGGGTGGCTTTTGCTATCTTTCATATAGCGTTAGCAAATTCTGTAAGATTTTTAACAAAAACGTTTATGGCTGTTGAAACGATGGTACGATCGCGATACTATGAATATGTACCCCCCTCAGGTAAGAACGGAAGGAATATCAATGGCTCTCGCCACTGAAACAAGTTCGCTCGCCGCAATCACGGCCGCGATCATGGATCAAGTTCGTCCAACTTCACAACCCACACGGAAACCCAAGGAACAAGATCATGAGATTGAATCGCCTGACGTCGAAGGTCGGCCAATTCACTACGCATGATTCCTGCGGTTCAAATGAATGGAGAGAGTAGTGATTACTGTAACCAAAGATCAGCTCGAGATGTCGATTCTTTCCAAGGTTCGAGCATCGATTGACGACAATGAGTCGTTGAAGGCAAATCCACGACTCATTTCTGCTGTAGCTAGTAACGACGCACTAGAGGCAGCACGTGAACTCACGGTTATGGCACGGGATATTACGCAGGTGCGTCTTCGCCGAAAATTCGTGTCACCACTCAGTGAACGTAACCGAGATCCATTCGGCGAGACTGTACTGGAAGCTCTGCGGAAAATTAACGCAGAGATCAGTCAGCTCCTCGACTTCATCGCGCCAAGTGACGTGGCGTGAAGTCCGTCCCCCTGCTGCGGGTACAACCCCGCCGAAAGACGAGCTCGTCATAGACAGAAATGTCATTGACTAGAGCCCTCTCGGCGGGCTCGCTTTCGAAAACACATACAAAAACGCTTGTCTTGCAATGACAAGCGTTTTTTGGTATGATAACAGATGAGTTTCCTCTTATCGAACTGAAAAGCCAATTGAATGTGTACAGGTGGATCAGAGTCGATAGGTATGACACGGTGCGGACATGCTGAGTCCAAATCGTACAAACGAGACACACTTGTCTCACAAAATTAGTTTATAAAGGGAGTTTGCATTAGTTATGCCAACAATTAATCAATTAGTGCGAAAGCCACGCAAGACTGCGATCAAAAAGTCGAAGTCACCTGCACTTGGCCGTATTCACAATGCACTAAAGACTCGCTACTACGACCAAAACGGTCCATTGAAGCGTGGTGTATGTATCAAAGTAACAACAAAAACGCCAAAGAAACCAAACTCTGCGCTGCGTAAAGTTGCTCGTGTTCGTTTGACGAACCAGCAAGAAGTATGGGCATACATTGGAGGCGAAGGTCACAACCTACAGGAACATGCCGTTGTGCTTGTTCGTGGTGGTCGCGTACCTGACCTTCCAGGTGTTCGTTATCATATCGTTCGTGGCGCACTTGACCTTCAAGGTGTTGCGAAACGTAAACAAGGCCGTTCGAAATACGGTGCTAAAAAGGAAGATAAGTAGTCATGCCACGTAAAGTCACTAAGAAACTACAACGTGAACTGAAACCTGATCGTAAATATCAGTCAATCCTTGTTCAACGTTTGATTAACAAATCAATGCTTGACGGCAAAAAGCTTGTCGCTGAACGTGCAATCTATACTGCACTTGAAGTCGCTGCTAAAAAGCTTGATAGCGAAGACCCACTCGAAGTATTCGAGCGTGCGCTAAAGAATGTATCACCAAACTTCGAAGTTAAATCTCGTCGTGTCGGTGGTGCAAACTACCAGATTCCATTCCCTGTTGCTGGCCACCGCCAATTGCACTTTGCCTACACATGGTTAGTGCAAGCAGCGCGTGCTCGTAACGGTATGCCATACTCGCAGCGTCTTGCGCTTGAGATTGTGGATGCTCATAACGAAGCTGGATCTGCATACAAGAAAAAAGAAGACACGCACAAAATGGCCGAAGCAAACCGAGCATTCGCTCACTTTGCTCGCGGTTAAACTGCAGTTCGTTGGCAGGGAATGCCAAGGTTTTTCCTGTTACGTGGTCAAGATATAACGCATTTTGCCCGCCTGTGCTTTGCTTTTAGGTATAAATATAACCCCGGAGTTAATTCGGGGTTATATTTATTGAATCCAGAATGACATATAGTTGTTGATAAATAGTTGTCCTGGGTTCTCTGGCGAATCCCGGAATGATAGTAGCGGTATCGCAGCTATTTCCGTAATCTGACCAAATTTAACCTACTCGCAAACTGTACGATTCCCGTCCTTCAGTGATTATTCATTGTTGCAGGGTCGGGGCCGCGACGAGTGTCGGTGTTTAATGCGCTGATTTTTGCCATGTCATCATTGTCGAGTTCAAAGTCGAATACGTCTGCGTTCTGTTGTATCCGATCTGCGTGAACGGATTTAGGGATGACGATGAGCCCTAGTTGTATATGCCATCGCAATACGACTTGCGCGGTAGATTTCTTGTGCTTGTCTGCAATGATGGTAAGTGTTGGATCTTGCAGTAGATCCCCGCCGGTTCCGCCGATAGGGCTCCATGACTCGATACGGATGTCATTCGCTTCACAATAATCACGAAGTTCGCGTTGTTGCAGACGTGGGTGGAGCTCGATCTGGTTAACTGCTGGTTTGATTTCGCTCGCCGCCATCAGTTTTTCCAAATGATCAATGTTAAAATTGCAAACGCCAATCGCCTTGGCGCGACCCTGCTTATAGATTTCCTCCAGTGCTCTCCAAGTGTCTACGTACTTGCCCAATTGTGGAACTGGCCAGTGGATTAAATAGAGATCAACATAGTCAAGGCCGAGCCGTTCAAGGCTCTTATCAAAGGCTTTGATGGTAGTATCATAGCCTTGATCGCTATTCCATAATTTCGTTGTAATGAACAGTTCTTCTCGTGGGATGTTTGCAGTGCGAATTGCTTCGCCAACACCTTCTTCATTTCCATAGATAGCGGCCGTATCAATAAGTCGGTAGCCACTGCCGATCGCAGCATGTATCGAATCAATGACCCCTTGGCCATCTTTTGTTTGCCAGACGCCCAATCCTAGTTGGGGGATTTCAATACCGTTATTGAGTGTTGTTCGTGGAATCGCCATTACTGCCTCCCGGGTTTTGTTATGTACTACTCTTTCTATTATACGCTCTATAGCATACTGCTGATTGAACGGGGGTGTCTGTGGTATGATAGAAGAAATATAAGGAGACGGACAGTATGGACGACAATCAACCTCAGTATCGACGGTCTAACGGCATACGACCAGGGTCAATTGCGGCAAAGATCGCGCAGATTATCTGGGTATTCATCGTATTTATTGTCGTAGTATTGATCATACGCGTTATTTTGTCACTCATTGGCGCAATCCAAGAGAATGATTTCGCAAGCTTTATCTATAGCGTCACTGGACCGTTTATCGAACCATTCCGCGGATTATTGCAGGTGAGTGAATATCAAGTTGGCGTGGCGCGATTAGAGTTTGAAACAATTGTGGCGATTGTTGTTTATTTACTAGCTGGCTGGGGTGTGACGGCTATTGTCCAGGCTTTAAGGAGATAATGATGGCGACATTTAGTTTTGATATTGTAAGTGAATATGACAAAGCAGAGATGAATAATGCTTATGCGCAAACCGAAAAAGAAATTGCATCACGATATGACTTTAAAGGAACGCCAGCAAGCATAGAATGGTTGGGTGACAAAAAAGGATTCAAAATCATTGGTAGCAACGAATGGCAGATCGATGCAGTCCTGGATATCATTCGCAAAAAGCTTGCTACCCGTGAAATTAGTAGTAAAGTACTCGACCTTTCTAACGATATCCACGAAAGCAACCTCAAAGCAACAAAAGAAGTGCCATTTATTGAAGGACTTGATCAGGATAAGGCGAAGAAGATTACCAAACTACTCAAAGAACAGGTGCCAAAAGTAAAAGCACAGATTCAGGGTGATGCTGTGCGTGTTAGTAGTGGCAGTAAAGATGATCTGCAAATGGTCATGACGATCGTACGTGGCGCAGATTTTGATTTCGTGACGAGCTTTACTAACTACCGATAATCTTTAGCGATCGTTTTTTAATGGCATAGGTGAGTGGTGATGATTCGACAAAAAGCTCTCCGTCGGTCGAGACCGATAGCTTCTTTTGCTTTGTATGAAGCGTAAAAGAATCCGTCAGATAGCTATGGAAATGTTCATGGTCGGATAATTTGCCGATAAGTGCGTACAAAAACAGTTTCAACAGGTCACGACGGTGCTGGATCGTTATTGCGTAAACGGATAGTGTGCCGGCATCAAGTGTGTCGCGCGACTGCCCGATTGCCTCGATGTGATAATCGTTGTTTCCAACGAATAGAAACGGCGTCCGAAATGTCTGACCGGAAACGGTGACATCGTACAAATGATACGATACTGTCGCGCGAATCGTGCCGATGACGGCAGCTGGCCATTTTCCTAAACGATCCTCGAAGCGCTTTCGTGTTCGTAGCGACGACGGATAGACGCCAATGCTAGAGTTATTGAGAAATAATCTTTCATTGACTGTGGCGACATCGATTGATCGTGGTGTCGACGATGGGATATTGGAGATTGCCGTGGCTAAATCTTGATCAATCCCAAGATCCTTTGTGAAATGATTAAGCGTCCCGCCAGGTAGCGGAGCTAGAATTGCTGGAGTATCTACAATTTGCTGTGCAACGCTATTGATCGTACCATCACCACCGATAGCGGCGATGATGGTTTGCGAATTCGTATATTTCTTGAGACTTTTCTTGATGTCGTCTGTCACATCAACAAATTCTATGATTGCAACGTCGACGTCATCAAATAATGTTCGCAATTCGTTTGCTGGCAATGCGCTCCCAGACTTTGGATTATAGACAACGACGACATTCATAGTGATGATTCTATCGTTATCGCGATCATTACGGTGACACCGATTCCACCAACGATCCAGCCGCCAACGACATCACTTGGATAGTGAGCGCCTAAATAAACACGCGAAACCCCGATCAGCAAACACGCGACGACAACACCGACAAGAACGACAATCGTCGCCGGAGGGTACATCGCGGCCGCTACATACACAAGCAGGCTAAAGCTTGCCACGGATCCGGCTGCATGACCACTCGGAAAACTAAATGTATGGATAATCATATTTCTGACGTATTCGTTGTCAGGTCGATCTCGACGAAGCCAGATTTTCATGATGCTACTCGCGGCAAATGTAACAATTGCGACGATCCCCAGCCATAAAAACAGACTATTCTCACGTGCAATCGCAAATCCAATGATACCGGTTGCAAGCCCCACGGTTATTGGAGGCTGTCCGAGAAGTGTCGCAAACAGCATAACTGGTCGCGTCCACGAAGGTAGCCGCAAAACTTGTTTTATGACAATACGGTCAAAATAGTGAATGTACTTTCTCATTTAGAGTTTAAGGTGTCGCTTTATTTTTGATGTTTTTGGTGCAACCATGAAAGTAAGTGTGATCGCGAACAAGACAGCAAAGCCACACATGATAGAAGGTATGCCAGAAATCGTAGCTGGGTTAGCAAGAGCGATTGTACAAGACGGAACAATAAACGCAATATAGCCGATTGTCATCCAACGTAATGCTGATTTTTGTTTTGGCTGTCGTTGTGACCATTTCCATGCCAACCCAGTTCCTGTAAACAACCATCCAAAGTAGTATAAAGCGTAGAATACTGAAGTCGTTTCGTCAAAAGCAAAAATTGTGTAATTTGGGCGACACTCAAGCGTATTGATAACCCCTGGCGTCAAGACAAAGTACAACATGAACGCCACCATCACTGCATATGATGGGTATATGAGCAGGTTGAGCTTTTTGCCTGCAATCGCAGTAATGAGATGAAGTCCTAGTGCTGGAAGAGCGGTAATGCTAATGTAGCCTAGCCGAGCCCAGTCGCCTCCATGCATGCCGAAACCACCGCAAACCATATATTCTGCCAGCTGAAATGTACCCAAACAAATGAGTACGATGATAATCAATCGTGTGACCAGGTTTACATTATATCGCCACATAATGTACAACGCTGCACCAAATTCAAAAAGAAAAGTAATGAGCATCACTGGCGGTGAGAAGCACATGAATTTGTTGCCGTATTTTTTATACATGAGTTAGTGCTCATTATACATCATAAATCTATAAATATGAGTACGAATAGTTGTCTGTAGCTAGATCCGAGATACTAACGGCAACTAATGTATCATTCTGAGTCAGATGAGAAAATGACGCCAGGTTATTCACCCTATAGAACAATCATCACATATCTGTTATAATCAGTACCAAGCGCTATTTTTTATGTCTTGAAATAGCAAGTAATATAGTAAGTAAAGGAAACGACCACCCATGGCTCAAAAAACCGTCCCACTAAAGGACTTTCGAAATATTGGTATCATCGCGCATATCGACGCAGGCAAAACAACCACTACTGAGGGTATTTTGTATCGTACAGGTATTAATCACAAAATCGGTGAAGTACGTGGTGATGGCGATGGCGCTACGACCGACTGGATGGCACAGGAAAAAGAACGTGGAATCACGATCACTTCTGCTGCTGTGACATGTTTTTGGAAAGGCTGTAAGATCAATATTATCGATACGCCTGGTCACATCGACTTTACTGCCGAAGTAGAACGATCACTGCGCGTCCTTGACGGTGCTGTTGTGGTGTTTGACGGCAAAATGGGTGTTGAAGCGCAGACTGAAACTGTGTGGCGCCAAGCCAACAAATACGGCGTGCCTCGCATCTGCTTTATCAACAAGATCAACCAAATTGGTGGCGATTTCTACAAATCACTGGATACGATTCATAACCGCTTGTCTCGTCATGCACTTCCTGTTCACTTACCAATCGGTTTTGAAAAAGAAATCAACGGCGTTGTCGACCTTGTTGAAATGAAGTCATACACCTACGGTGACTACACCGACCACGAAATGGTTGAAGGTGAAATTCCTGCTGACATGCTAGAAAAAGCAAAGCACGCCCGTAGCCTACTAGTGGAAGCGGCTGTTGAAGCTGATGACGAACTATTTGAACGATTCCTAGAAAAGGGTGAGGAGTCAATTTCTATTGCTGAACTAAAGGTAGCACTGCGTAAGCGAATTCTTGCTGGTGACTTCTACCTAGTTACTGGTGGCGACGGACGCGGTGTGATGGTTGAAAAGGTACTTGACCTTGTGGCTGACTACCTGCCATCTCCACTTGATGTCGACGCGATCTGGGGTGAAAACCCAAAGACTGGTGACGAAATCGAACGCAAGCCAGACGAGTCAGAGCCAATGGCTGGGCTTGCTTTCAAGATCGCAACCGATCCTTTCGTTGGTAAATTGATCTTTGTTCGTGTATACAGCGGTAAATTAACTGCTGGTTCATACGTACTCAACACGGCAACTGGCAAAAAAGAACGCGTGGGACGTATCGTACGTATGCACGCCGACAAACGCGAAGAAATCGAAGCAATCAGCGCTGGTGATATTGCCGCTGTAGTTGGTTTGAAAGATACATTCACTGGTCATACAATTAGTGACGTGGCACATCCAATTACGCTTGAATCAATTACATTCCCAGAACCTCCTGTATCAATCGCAGTCGAACCAAAGACCAAGGCCGATCAGGAAAAAATGGGTATTGCGTTGCAGCGTTTGGCTGAAGAAGATCCAACATTCCGTGTTCATACAGACGAAGAAACAGGTCAGACAATTATGTCAGGAATGGGTGAGCTGCACCTCGATATCCTGATTGATCGTATGAAGCGCGAATTTAACGTCGAAGCAAATATTGGCGAACCACAGGTTGCGTTCCGTGAAACGATCCGTGGTACATCAGAAGTACAAGGTAAGCATGCCAAACAATCTGGTGGACGTGGACAATACGGTGATGTATGGATTCGTTTTGAAGCAAACGAAACAGGTAAAGGATTCGAATTTACTGATGCAGTTAAGGGTGGTGTTGTTCCAAAAGAATACATCAAACCTGTCGAACAAGGTATCGTCGAAACACTTAACGGCGGTGTGATTGCAGGATTCCCAGTCGTTGATATCAAGGCGACATTGTATGATGGTAGCTACCACGATGTTGACTCTAGTGAGCTTGCCTTTAAATTGGCTGGATCATTGGCAACGCGTGAAGGTATTCGCCAGGCGAAGCCAGTACTACTAGAGCCTGTTATGAAAGTTGAAGTAACGACTCCAGAAGAGTTCATGGGTGACGTTATCGGAGACCTTAATAGTCGTCGTGGCCGTATCGAAGCGATGGAAGACCTGCAGGGTGGCGCGAAATTGGTTCGTGCAATCGTTCCACTTGCTAGCATGTTTGGGTATACAAACGATATCCGTTCAATGTCACAAGGTCGTGCAGCTAGCACGATGGAACTTGCTCAGTACGAGGAAGTCCCACCAAATGTGGCACAGGAAATCATCGAAAAACGCGCAAGCAAATAATCGATACTTCACAAGTAATTACACCGTCATCAATGGCGGTGTAATTGTTTTTTAGTCCAAAGTATGCTATAATATAAATATGCGGTGATATACTTCACTTGCACATTACGAGCACAGGAGATGAGATAAACATGACCGTCACCAAACGTGGATCACGCGTCATCAATTCTCGCACGGATGAATCAGGGTTGCTTCGGAGCTTTCAGCATGGGATCGTCGAAACCGTACTCCCTGGATCGATCGAGTATTCCAAGGATCTTGCGGAATATTTCGATGGCGGCGTCAACCTTACGATTCGTGAAGTTGACGGGGAGTCGTACGCATCAACTTGGTTTCTCAGCGACGCCATCATCAACAGCGGTGGACGCATCACAGAGTTCCTCGTTGCGCAGGAGGCGGATGTCGAATTCGAGGTGTACGACGTATCTTGGTGTGTACGAGGTGTCTACTATCTGAGATTCTTCCCGGGAATGGGAGGTTGGGCTGCAGATCGTCAGTGCGTGTACCAGTGGGAAGGCGGTGATGTCGACCACTTGGAGGACAACCACATCGCGATGAGTCGTCTGCTGTCAGTGGATTCACTGTCGCCGTACTTCTCACGTCTGATCTATCAGCTGGCACAAGGGCGATAGATCGATCCCTCTCCGACAAGTGCCCGCCATATGGCGTCGTACTTGTCACGTGCTCTTATCGTCAACAATTTCAGATTGTTCTGATGAGTCCGATTCATTCGAATCCGTAGGACGAAACGATAACAAACCCTTTACGTCCAGATAAAAAACCTGTATAATTGTCTTCATACGTCGTGGAGCTTCTTTGCGGCTGTGCGCGAAAATTTAAGTAATCAGGAGATATATCCACAATGGCAGATTTCGATCGAACCAAGCCTCACGTCAACGTTGGTACTATGGGCCACGTCGACCACGGTAAAACAACTTTGACAGCAGCTATCACTCACGTCCTAGCGAAGCGTCTTCCAAGTGACACTAACAAACCTCGTAACTACGACGAAATTGACAACGCTCCAGAAGAAAAAGCTCGTGGTATCACGATTGCTTCATCTCACCAGGAATACGAATCAGAAGCTCGTCACTACGCACACGTCGACATGCCAGGTCACGCCGACTACGTCAAAAACATGATCACAGGTGCTGCACAGATCGACGGAGCAATCCTCGTTGTTGCTGCAAACGATGGTCCATTGCCACAGACACGTGAACACGTGCTTCTTGCAAAGCAGGTTGGCGTGCCAAAGATCGTTGTCTTCCTAAACAAGATGGACCTTGCAGATCCAGAACTCGTCGAACTCGTCGAGATGGACATCCAAGAACTTCTTGCCAAGAACGGATTTGACGATGCTGCACCGATCATCAAGGGTTCTGCTACCAAAGCTCTTGACGGTGATCCAGAGAACGAAGATGCTATCATGGAACTTGTCAAAGCACTTGACGAATACGTTCCAGAGCCAACACGTGACCTAGACAAAGACTTTCTTATGCCAATCGAGGACGTATTCTCGATCAAGGGTCGTGGTACAGTTGCGACTGGTCGTATCGAGCAGGGTATCATCAAGATCAACGACCCAGTTGAGATTGTTGGTATCAAAGCTTCACAGAACTCAGTTGTTACCGGTATCGAAGCGTTCAAAAAGAATCTTAACCAAGGTCAAGCTGGCGACAACGCTGGACTACTCCTTCGTGGTATCGAGCGTGAACAAATCGAACGCGGTCAAGTTATCGCAAAACCTGGCTCAATCACTCCTCATACAGAGTTTGAAGCAGAAGTATACATCCTAAAGAAAGAAGAGGGTGGCCGACACACTCCTTTCTCAAAGGGTTACAAACCACAGTTCTACTTCCGTACTACTGATGTTACTGGTGAAGTTGAACTTCCAGCTGACAAAGAAATGGTTATGCCTGGTGATACATTGACATTCAAGGTTACTCTTCAGGCGCCTATCGCTATGGAGCAGGGTCTTAACTTTGCTATCCGCGAAGGTGGCCGTACTGTTGGTGCTGGTGTTGTTACCAAGATCACTAAATAATTAGATCTCTAATTAATAAAATACCTCCGAGCAATCGGAGGTATTTTTGTTATGCGGACTGATATGCTGTGGCGAAATTTGCTGGTGGCCGATGAATGTAATCAAGTGCACTCTGGGTGTATCGAATTGATTGATCGTCTTTGGATATTACAAATGATTGCAGTGCATCGACAAGTGATGTATGCGTGTGATAGATGTTTCCAGTCTGAAAGCTAATGTCCGCCTGCAAAAGGAGGAGTCCTTGCA
>Ga0155547_102_pt2 | contig 135447 bp, 137 predicted proteins | sample RifCSPhighO2_12_FD_107204 | JGI IMG/M metagenome (GOLD analysis project Ga0155547, IMG submission 107204) | Candidatus Saccharibacteria bacterium RIFCSPHIGHO2_12_FULL_44_22
GACCGTACTCCACAGGCGGGATACTTAACGCGTTAGCTTCGCTACTGAAGGGGTCGATACCTCCAACAGCTAGTATCCATAGTTTACGGCGTGGACTACCCGGGTATCTAATCCGGTTCGCTCCCCACGCTTTCGTGCCTCAGTGTCAGAAATGGTCCAGTAACCTGCCTACGCCATTGGTGTTCCTTCTTATATCTACGGATTTCACTCCTACACAAGAAATTCCAGTTACCTCTACCATTCTCGAGTTAGTGAGTTTGAATAATAGTCTGTATGGTTGAGCCACCAGATTTCACTATTCACTTTACTAACCACCTACGCAACTCTTTACGCCCAGTCACTCCGGATAATGCTTGCACCCTACGTATGACCGCGGCTGCTGGCACGTAGTTAGCCGGTGCTTATTCATAAGTTACCGTCATATTCTTCACTTATAAAAGCAGTTTACAACCCTAAGGCCTTCATCCTGCACGCGGCGTTGCTCCATCAGGCTTTCGCCCATTGTGGAAGATTCCTCACTGCTGCCTCCCGTAGGAGTCTGGACCGTGTCTCAGTTCCAGTCTGACTGATCATCCTCTCAGAACAGTTAACGATCGTCGACTTGGTGAGCCTTTACCTCACCAACTATCTAATCGTACGCAGGCCACTCCCAAAGCGGATAAATCCTTTAATCCGAAGATCATATGCGGTATTAGACACCGTTTCCGATGCTTATCCCTCACTTTGGGGTATGTTCCCACGCGTTACTCAGCCGTCCGCCGCTCGTCAGCGTCTAGTAAACTAGACCTGTTACCGCTCGACTTGCATGTGTTAGGCACGCCGCCAGCATTCATCCTGAGCCAGGATCAAACTCTCCATTAAAAGATGTATCAATAAATTGACCATCTAAACTCATATAAACTGACGTTGATATTACACAACTAAATTGTCAAAGTACCAAATCATCTGTTCAACTCGCATTTCCACTCAATCGTTGTGTATCGCTCTGCTGTACTTCATTTCTGTTGTACTGGCGACCAGACTGTTCATAATCATAGCGCACATTCAGGGGTTAGGTCAATACTATTTTTCTATTATGTTGTAGCTAAAAAGACAACTGTACCAATAAGCACTCCTAGAAGGGCGCCTACAAGTACTTCTAGTGGCTCGTGCCCCTTTGCGGCACGAGGTAATTTCACCTTACTACCCTGTTCCTTGATCAGCTGCTGGATAGCTCGCCCTTGTTCACCAGAGGATCGACGAACCATCATGGCATCATACATAACGATTGTCGCAAACAGAGTTGCAAGCGCAAACAATCCCGAGCCAACGCCATCTCGAAACCCGATAAGCGTCAGCAGCGCAATTACCGTTGCAGTATGCGCACTAGGCATATTTCCCGATAAATAAAGATGACGGAGCCCACTAGGGGTTCCGTCCTTTATTGAAGTAATAATATATTTTATACCTTGTGCAACAATCCATCCAAGGACTATTGCAATTATATAAGGAGATATATGATTCACGGTATTTACGCTTCAACCGAATCAGTTTCTTCCAACTCCCCGTCAGGTTGCTGCTCCGGCATAAGACCAAGCGACGAAACTTTATCACCTTCGCTCATACGCATAATACGAACACCCTGCGTCGTACGTCCTAGGGTTGGAATATCCTTCAACGCGACGCGGATCGCTTGACCTTTATTGGATATCATCAATACTTCACTCGCACTTTCTTCTAATGTCTGTACTGCGATAATCGGTCCAGTCTTTGCTGTCACGACAGCGGCTTTAATTCCGACGCCACCACGCTTATGACTCGGGAAGTTACTCACCTTTGTTGCTTTTCCGTAGCCATTTTGACTGATAACGAGAAGTTTTCTGTTGTCATCATCAACAATATCCATTCCAACCACCTGATCATTAGGTCGCAATCGGACACCACGAACACCGCGGGCGGTTCGTCCCATCGGACGTGCATCCTTCTCATTGAACCGGATTGCCTGCCCTGCAGAGGTCGAAATGATAACATCATGCTCACCGGTCGTCTTTTGAATCCATCGCAGCTCGTCGCCGTCATCGAGCTTAATCGCAATTAATCCATTCGTACGGATATTTGCGTAGTCTTTTAACGGGGTCTTTTTAATTGTTCCTTTTGTTGTCGCCATAAAGAGGAATCCGTCGTCTTTTGCGTCTTTTTCATGTCGAATAATCGATGTAATCTTCTCTTCCGGTTGCAATTGTAGTAAGTTAACTGCGGCAACACCCTTTGCTGCGAGACTGGCTGCAGGTACTTCATATGCTTTTAGGCGGAAAATCCTACCTTTATTCGTGAAGAATAGTAGATAATCATGAGTACTCGAAGGAACAAGCTGATCAATGATATCCTCCTCCTTCGTCGTCATACCACGCTTACCCTTGCCGCCACGATGCTGACGTCGATACTCGCTTAGTAGTGTTCTTTTAATATAGTTTTCAGTTGTTAATAAGATAACGCTATCTTCCTCTGGTATCAGTTCTTCATCGCTAAATTTACCGAGTTCATGATTAATAATTTGGCTACGACGAGGGTCATCGTATTTATCTTTCATCTCAATTAACTCACCTTTGATAATTCGAAGGATCTCTTTCTCGTCGGCAAGAATCGCCTCGAGTTTACCAATCAATGTCAACAACTCGGCAAGTTCACTTTCGATCTTATCGCGTTCAAGCCCCGTTAGGCGTCGAAGTTGCATTGCGAGAATCGCCTGCGCTTGGATCTCCGAAAGACCAAACTTCTCAATTAAGCTCGTTTGCGCCTCTTCGCTTGTTTTACTTGCACGAATGATACGGATAACTTCGTCGATATGATCAAGGGCGATTTTATAGCCCTCTAGAATGTGAGCTCGAGCCTTTGCGGCACGAAGTTCAAATTCAGTTCGTCGGCGTACAACAACTTGGCGATGTTTGATAAACTCCTTAAGAATTTCTTGTAAACCAAGGATTCGAGGCTGAATACCATCAATAAGTGCCAGCATATTGAAGTGAAAACTCGTCTGTAATGAAGTAAGTTTATATAGCTGATTCAGTACTTTCTTTGGATAGGCATCTTTTTTTAGTTCAATGACGACACGAATTTTACCCCGCGCACTTTCGTCGCGTAAGTCGCTAATAGTCGTCAACTTCTTGTCCTTGACAAGCTCTGCGATCTTTTCAATAAGCGTAGCCTTATTAACAGCAAAAGGCATTTCGGTTACGATAATCTGATGACGACCTTTTTTAGTCTCTTCGATATTAGCAACTGCGCGAATAGTAACACTACCACGCCCCGTTTGATATGCCTGCTTCATTGACGCACCACCGTAAACAACTGCCCCTGTCGGAAAATCTGGTCCTTTTACATATTGCAGTAAATCGTCAAGTGTCGTCGTATCCGGGTTGTCAATTTGATGAATCGTTGCATCGACTAATTCACCAAGATTATGAGGCGGGATATTCGTCGCCATACCGACGGCAATACCCACCTGTCCATTTAGTAACAAATTTGGAAGTTTTGCAGGAAGAACTGAAGGCTCTTGATACGAACCGTCATAGTTATCACGAAAGTCAACCGTATCTTTATCAAGATCAACAAGTAGCTCGTTACCAGCTCGCCCAAGACGAGCCTCTGTGTATCGGTTGGCTGCCGCAGGATCACCATCCATTGAACCAAAGTTACCTTGTCCATCAACTAACTTGTAGCGCATTACCCAATCCTGCGCTAGACGAACCATCGCTTCGTAAATAGAGCTATCTCCATGAGGATGATATTTACCCATCACATCACCGACAATACGTGCACTTTTATTTGTCTTTGTTCCGGGACGAAGGCCTTGTTCGCCCATTGTATAAAGAATGCGACGATGAACCGGCTTTAAACCATCACGAACATCTGGCAGCGCCCTATCAATGATCACGCTCATGGAGTAACGCAAGAAGCTCTCTTCCATATAATCTTCAACGGTTCGGTTTTCAAGTGTTTTTGAATGAGTTTGCACAATCGGTACTACGATCTCGCCTTCAAGTGGTGTTGTATTTTCGTCATCCATATTTAAATATCCAATTCCTCAAGGTTAACATCTTTAGCACGGCTCTGAATAAAGTTCTTACGCAGAAGTACTTCATCCCCCATCAACTTCGTAAAGATAGCGTCAGCTCGCTCCGCATCCTGTATCTTTACTTGTACCAATACACGATTCTCTGGGTTCATTGTCGTCTCCCAAAGCTGGTCAGCATCCATTTCGCCAAGACCTTTATAACGCTGAATATCAGCAAGTCCTGCCTGCTTCATTAACGAGTCTTCGACGTTGATCATCGTTCCACGCTGTTTACGCTCTTCGACCAGCTTTTCCATTATCTCGTCGCGCTCCTCGTCGCTATAGGCGTACCAGCGTCGTGCGCCCGAAGCCTTGAGTAGGTAAAGAGGCGGCTTGGCAATATAGATATGCCCGCCATCGACGACTTCACGCATATAACGGAAGAAGAAGGTCATCAGAAGCGTTGCGATATGGCTACCGTCAACATCAGCATCTGTCATAATAATGATTCGGTGATAGCGGAGTCCAGTAATATCAAACTGATCAGCAATTCCAACGCCCATCCCCTTAATAAGGCTCACGATTTCATTATTACCAAGCATACGATCTAGACGTGCGCGTTCAACATTCAGTACTTTACCGCGAAGTGGTAAAATCGCCTGCGTCTTGCTGTCGCGCCCTGATTTTGCAGATCCACCCGCAGAATCTCCCTCTACGATGTAGAGTTCTGAATCAGCAGGATTTTTACTGGAACAATCAGACAGTTTACCTGGAAGATTTAAGCCATCAAGTGCGCCTTTACGGATCACATTATCCCGGGCGGCACGGGCGGCTTTTCGAGCACGAGCTGCCAGAAGTGATTTACCGACAATTTTCTTAGCAACATTTGGATTTTCGTCTAAATAGTAGCTAAAGTATTCATTCATCACCTGTTCGACGTAGCGACGAACTTCAGGATTACCAAGCTTGTTCTTCGTCTGGCCTTCGAATTGCGGATCCGGCAACTTTACGAGAATAATGGCAGTCAGACCTTCACGAATATCTTCACCTGTTAAATTATCTTCTTTCTCCTTTAGTAATCCGCTCTTCCGTGCGTATTCATTGATGACACGAGTCATCGCAGATCGGAATCCGATCAAATGAGTACCACCATCGGGAGTTAAGACATTATTTGCGAACGGCTTTACTATCTCAACGTACGTCTCATTGTATTGAACGGCAATTTCCACACCAGAATCTTCAATTTGCTTATCTACATAAAAAACACTATCACTAACGACGTCTTTGCCGATATTTAAGTGCTTCACATAGCTCTGAATGCCCCCCTCGAAATAGAATGCGGCTCGATCCTTGGTTCGTTCGTCACGAACTGCTACATAGATGCCTTTCGTCAGATACGCCTGATGACGAAGATAATCGACAACCCATTTATAATCAAACGTCACCGTCTCCTTAAAGATAGTTGAGTCTGGATAAAAAGTAATCCGTGTACCGGTTGGTCGGTCGGTCTTCCCAAGTTTTTGCAGAGGAATAGTTGTTGCGCCCCGCTCAAACTCCATATGATACAGTTGCCCCTCACGAACAACTTCAGCGATAAGCTTCGTAGACAAGGCATTCACAACGCTCGATCCTACACCGTGAAGTCCAGATGACACCTTATATCCGCCATTACCAAACTTACCTCCGGCATGAAGTACAGTCAGAACAGTCTCTAGTGTACTAAGTCCAGTCTTCGCATTCTTATCAACAGGAATACCACGACCGTCATCTGTAATTGTTATGCCTCCATCCTCGAGTAATACTACATCAATTCTGCTTGCATACCCAGCAATCGCTTCGTCAATCGAGTTATCAGCAATCTCTTTAATTAAGTGGTGCACCCCGTCATAACCAGTGCTACCTATGTACATACCGGGTCGCTTACGAACCGGCTCTAAACCCTCTAATACTTGAATCTGAGACCCGTCATACGAGCCATCACTTATTTTCTTAGCCATCATTCCCTCACTATTCAGACTGCTCAGCTATTTACATTTCCCTCATTATACCGGAAAACTGGTATTCACTCAAGCCACTTGCACTGAACACAATTCTTATGCTAATCTATTACTTAAGAGGCATATAAAAATCAAAAAATGTTTAGAAAACTAGTATCGAACTTATCGTTCAGCCCTGCACTTATCACACAGGTTAGTTTTTATGCTCATCGTCTACGCCAAGAAGAAGTAACTCGACGCATGACTGTTGTTTTTGTCGTGCTGGCTCTTGTCATGCAGTCGTTAGCCGTTTTTTCTCCACCAGATTCAGCCAATGCTGCTAGCGAACAGGATCTCATTAGGGGTGGCGTCCAAGACCTAGATGACCTTCTTGTACGATATGACAATAATACTGACGACATTAAGGATATATACACAACCCTTGGAGTAGATCGCTCAGAGATAGCAGCAGCAAAATCTGGTTCGTTTAACTCAAAAAATAATATTTACAACATCAGTCGATATGGACAGTACAGTGCAGAGCAGGGCGAGACAAGCTTTAGCTATAAGAGAAGTACAGGAGGCGTCGGTGTTCGATTTATCAGCCCGCTTCATTTGTCAGATACGAGTTCATCAAAAAAACGCAACGGAACAACCTACGAAGCTTGGGTTGGCAACTCTTCTCAAATAGGCTGGTTCGCAATTATGAAATCATCCGCCAGTCTTGCGACAAAAGGCTATCCAACAACAATAACACCAGATAGCACTTCAGCTACTTCCGCAGTCGTCAGATCTCTCAAGTCAGTTAATACATCACAATCTGTAGATGCAACAAGTGCAGTGGCGAAACCTTTCGATAAGATAAGCAATACATTAACGCTCCATAATACTGGTACAAAAACTGCCCAGCTACCTCTTTCAATCAATCTATCAGATATGCTAGAATACTCCACTCTTATTGACGACGGAGGCGGAACGTTCAACACAACGACAAAGACGCTCGCCTGGGATCCAATCACAGTTGCAGCAGGTGTAAGTCAAGAGCGAACATTTGCCATACAACTCGCTTCAACGATTCCCGCAACGCCAGTGGGTCAGAGTAATGGTAATTCCTACGATTGCATTATGTCGACAACGTATGGCAGTAACATTCAAATCCCTGTCAACTGCCCTGTCGTTAAAGGTATTGAAAACATAATTGGAGATCTGCCAGGTACGGGGATTCTCATCAATGTCATCTTCTCTCTAGTTGTTACGACAGCTGCTGTATTCTTTTATGCACGTACGAGGCAGATGAAAAAAGAAATTAAGCTTATACGTCATAACCTTAATTCTGGTACAATCTAAGTAACGAACTAAAAGGTGGGAAATGAGCGCTCCAGAAAAAATACAATCATCAACCGAGCATACTTCGAACAACGAAGCTCTTGATAGACTCGCCTCAGAGCGCCACAATCAGCTCCGTGATGCCCTTGAGAAGAAGGCCGATGTGGCGCTTTCTAGTGAACAAACCTCACTAGAAAGCGCCACACGTCATGCCCTTGATACAGCACCAAGCATTGCCGACGCTAAAGGCAACGACACAATGCCAGCACAAAAGCGCCGACTCATTACACAACAACAAAGGACAATTGCGTTTAACAAGCAAATGGAAAGCGTTCAGCATGAAATGAGCAGCCATGAACGACAGTTCAGTAAATTTATTCATAATAAACCAGTCGAAAAAACTAGTGATACCCTCGCGGCAACAATTGCGCGCCCAAACGCACTCCTCGCTGGTAGTATATGCGCCTTCATCCTTGTTACAATACTGTATTTCATTGCAAAGCAGTACGGATATCGTCTATCGGGGTTTGAAACAATCGCTGCATTCGCATTTGGATGGGTGCTCGGCATTATTTACGACTATCTCCACACCCTGATTTCCGGTAAACGGCATCGTTAGTCAAGTATGTCCTCTCGCTATAATTAATAAGACACTCTAGATAGCGACATATATTGACTCTAAGCTCAAGACTATCTCAAACTGACAGATACCTCATGCGAATCAGTCGTTGTTATATCTACTTTTGATGAGACTGCCGGATCGGCAGGGGGCTGCATAGGCTGCTGCTCTAGCGATTGTGACTGCGATACCGCTAAGGGCGGTGACACATTGACAGCAGGGGATGGCGAGGCGGCCGGAGGTGAAGGTGGAATTTGTGTAAATGACGACGTAGTTAAAGGCTCATCTGCGTTATTTTGCATGCGTGGTGTGGGAGTAGCATTCTGTGAAGAATTTGTAGTCATGGGAACAGGCGGCGTCAATTGCTGGACGTTCCCTATTGGTGTTCCTTGAGAAAATGACGTAGCCGTACCTTGCTGCTGCGTAAGGACGGTATTGGTTGGCGTCGGGACTGGCGCATGGCTGAGAGGTTGCTGTGTAGGTCTTGCCGTATTTGCAGGCTGAACTCCGTTCGCCATCGATGGAGGTTGACTTTGTAACGTCGAGCTATCCGCCACTTTAGATCCACCCCCCATCTTTTGGCGTTTCGCTAGCCAATCATCAAGAAATGATCCGCCGCCAGCTCCAACCGGTTTTGGCGTGCCCAGCTGGGGTCCCGTTGGTCGTGGCGGCAAGGCACTTTGTGGCTTTGGTGGCTCTAACCGAGAGAATATCTCTTTCTCGACTACGGCTCGTGTGAATCCATACTTCGTAGACGATAATCTCTTCATTGCATCGGCAAGCTGCGCGTTTTTCTGACCCATTGGAGGGAGAAGAAGCATACTGAATGGAGCTGACGGTACATTATTAATCATGACCGAGGTAATCGCCTGATAGTTCGGGAGCTTCGTAAGATCTTCTGCATCAAATACAGGAGAAAACTTTTTCACCATCAATTCGGCATCGGTAACACCAATACGGCCGCTAATCACGGTACCAACGTTACCAATAATCGCCTCCCGAATCTTATCTGTTAACTGTGTCATAAACTGGTTTCCAAGAACAAGATTTAATCGGTATTTACGTGCCTCAGAGAGAATTGACTCAAAACTCTCAGTCGCAAAGTTTTGAAACTCATCTACGTACAAACAGAAGTCAATTCGATCCTGCTCTGGCATATCTGCACGCGCCATCGCAGCAGCTTGAAACTTCATCACAAATATCATACCGATCAATTTCGAGTTTAATTCCCCCATCTTACCCTTTGAGAGATTAACTAGTAGTATCTTTTTATTATCCATGATATCTCGAATATTAAATCCGCTTTTCGTCTGCCCCATAATATTACGCATCATAGTATTGCTTAAAAATGGACCAAACTTACTCACAACCCAACTCGTCACCTCACCGGACTCATTGGAACGTTGAGACGCTGGATATTCTTTTGTCCAAAAATCTAGTACGTTACGATCCGTTACATACTTCAGCTTCGACTTCATGAATTCGTTATCAACAAGCAACTTTGGTATATCAATAAATGTACCGCCAGCTGGATCAGACATTAATAATAGTGCGCAGTTTCTGAATATGTGTTCCATACGTGGTCCAACAATTCCTGTATGACCTGGATCATATAGGCTATACAGCATATTAATCGACTCCTGCACTAAAAAGTCTTTCTGATCTTCCGTCTCCCACTCAAACAAATTCAATCCGATCGGATTCTCTAAATCGCCTGGATTAAAGTAGATGACGTCTTCAACGCGTTCTTTTGGAATATTTGATAGTAGCGCCTCTGCGGAATCTCCATGTGGATCAATAAACGCAAAACCCTTTCCACTATGCATATCTTGGTACGCCAGGTTTTCCAGAAAGATAGACTTACCGACACCCGTCTGCCCGATGACATACGTATGTCGACGACGATCATTATCACTCAAGCGAATTTCTTTTTTAATTCCACGAAATTCATTAACCCCCAACAGCAGTCCGTTATCCATAATGTCAGTCGGACCATCAACTTGCTTACTCATCTGACGTTGCACTTTGGATGTCGGAATACTACTTTGATCAGGTAAGTGAAATATCGTTGCTAATTCAACACTATTTAAAATGTTGTAATTAACGGTTTGTGGAAAGAATCGAAATATAAACGATGTGACCAACTCCTCGATATCTCGCGATAAAGTAAATTTGAAACCATTCTTACCTGGTGAATCAAAGAGTGAGAATGCTGCGACGATGTTTTTCAACAAACCTTGAGAGTGTTCTGTCGTGTTTGACGAGACAACAACACGTACTAGCACTTCGTATCCAGGATAACGTGTCTTCTCCTCGATTGCCTTGATCAATTCTTCCTCGAGCGCCGTCAGCTGTTTATCTTCGGGCTTTTTATCGTCCTTTGCTTCCGGTGGTTTCCATAGCAGCTCAACTGCACCTTTTGCGTCTTTTACTCCAAGTCCCTTTGATCCACCTTTATTGTCACGAATCTTCTTCACTGCATCAACAGAGGTACGTACCCATCCTTCCTGGGCAGGACGCATAAGAAACTGAATCGCAACACCATCTTCACGCGATGCAGCAGACAAAGCATTCAAAAGGGCTCGCGCAGCATCGCGCTTTGACTCTTGGTACGTAGCGATCGGATAAGTAAATTTCTTTTTAAGCGTAAACTCTCCGCCGATTACACCGCTCATCTTACCTGCTTGATTAAAAATATTGTGCTCGCTCACCTCTTCAAGCCGTGCGGCAGGATATGCCGCAGCAATTGCCTGCTTAATAACATCAATAAGCACTATTGGAACTACTGCATAGTAATGCACCAACCCCCCCTTGGCGACAATCTCAAACGATATATGCCGCTGTCCGTATATTCGATTCTTGAATCCCTTTGTGGCTGTACTCGCTATAATGTTATACATTACTTGCGCTTCAGAAAGCACCTCTTCGGTGAAGTCTCGCTCATCACGACTACCCTTCTCAAGATCTTCGCTGGCCGGCGGAAGATGAATAAACATTGGCACCATCTTTAATCCACGTTCGTAGTTCTTTGCCTCTCGTAATGTCTTTTTGTACTGACTGAATACAAAAAAGAGCGCTGCCGCACCGACAAATACTAGGATGAATAAAGTTACAAAAAGTGTTGCCATGGTAGTTTGCGTATCATCCTAATCAGATGACCCCAGCTCCTTCCCATATCTTTTTTGTAGATAGTCAGCCTGTAACTTATTCACCTCACGTTCACGAGCATACGGATCGTCTCTCGTTTCGGTGATAATCTTCTTCGCCTTATCGACCCACTCCTTCTCTATCAGATCATCATCACCCGCCAACACTGGATTTCCATCATCAACAACAACAGTCTGAGCTGGCTGCTGTACGGGAGTTTGCGGAATCGGAATGGGAAATACAGGCGGCGGCAAGGGAGTAGAATTCCTATCAATCGAGCGCATGTTTTGCTCACGTTCAGGAGTTCTTTCGCCAGCACGTTCAGGATTGGCAAGATTCTGTCCAAGCTCGCCCCCCTGCTCGTAATTAGTAGCCGGCTGTTCAGGATTAAATTGTGGAGATGGCAGCTCTGGATTCATATCTGTAATTATACCATAAACATCTTAATTAAAACCGCCTAACGTACAGTTCTTTTCGACACATAGAGACACCCTATTACAACAAATAGACCTATGAGGGCAAGCTCGTACGGACCAGCGCCGCCAATCGATTGCATACTGATAGTAATGATGGGGGCTAGTGCAATAATGGTCGCATAATAGTATGCCTTTTGAAGACTCAGCCGTCCTGATGACTGCTTTATACCAATCATCTTTGATCCTGCTGCGATAGACATTGAAACACCATAGACAAGAAACGTCATTAACGAAAGCAGAATAAGATATGCAAGAATAAATACCGCTAAAATGCCAAAAGCGCCAACGCTGGCTGGTGTCGTTGTGTTTAGTATAACGGCTATTATTACCCCTGATACGATTGCGATAATAATAAGAAATCGAGCTAGCATATCCTCACTATACCTTTGAAAATTAAAAAGAGCTATACTTTCGTATAGCTTGGTGTCAGAGTGACAAGCCATAATGTTCTGGTTGCTACAACCGCCGCTAAAAAATAATTAATTGGCGCGTGCTCCAATGAACAGCTTGTCACTCGTGACGTTCTGACCGCTCCTTTACAGGAGCATAGTCGCTTTCGATATATTTCCACGACACATCTAGAATTGACACTACTAGAGATTAGCAAGGTTTGTTCTAGATGCATCGGTACTCATATCGAGCACTCAATACTACCCAAATGAATAGTAGAGCATCGATAGCGTCAACATACTAACAATAATAAAAGAGCGATTGCTACAGGATGTAACTATTTTTCTTATTGCCAACTGCCGCTATCGGTTTTCCACTAAAAATGAATAGTTCCGATTAGTCAGATTTTAAATTGTGAAAGGTACAGTTTTGCTTTTTTGTCTTTGTCTAAAAGCTTGTTTGAATAATAGCATAAGAACTACTCATGGTCAATAGTTCAATGATGTATTGTATGAATTTCATTTTTACAACTATTCCCTAACAGATGAATAATGCAGTTTTATAATTATTTACAACGTTGTAAATAAAATATTCTATTGCTGTTTATCGTTGCCGATCTCTAACAATGTCTCAATTAAATCCTGCTTCGATAAGTGTGCAGTATCTATCTTGTTATGCTGTGCAATAACATATCCTTGAATAACGCGTTTCATGTAAATAGCATCATTTCGCCAGAAGTGTCGGATTTGAAAATGATCAATCGTACTCATAACACGGCTAGCAATCGTCAGCGATCCGAACAATGGACCAACGGTCGCCGATACATTGAGCACATCTTCAATTCGAATACTCATCGTGTCCGATGACCAAAAAAAGTCCCGTCGAATAATCGTTACTTTAGTTCGGTCGACGAATACCGTGTCCGGAAAGAGCGTTATAGGGAACACAGTATTAGCAGAAGCCAGTGTCTCGTGCGACTGCTTAATTACCTTATGCAGATCGCCACTACTATCAACTTCCGTCTCACCCTCCTCCACTGCACGCTCTTTTTCAGCTAAACCCTGCAACGAACCTCCATCAATAGCCCTCTCTCCGTAATCAGAATGGTCAATTTTATGGCCATCAACATCATTATTTCTCTGTTTTTGTGATCGTATCTTAGACATCCCATTTAAGAACCGCTCCGAAGGACTAAACGTCACTTCGTGGTTTAAAAATTGTCGAACTTCAACGAATGATTTTGTAGCAACAGCACCTAGTCGCTTACTCATATTGACAAGAAAAGTATAAGAGCGTGGATTCGACTCAGTGACACGAGATGACGGTGGTACATTATCTACTACTTGTTCATCGTCATTCATAGTCTTCACGAATCCCCTATTTAGGTTATATTCATTATACTACTTTTCGCTTCTTGACACCAATATACATCACGCCGCATCAAAGATATGACACATAGAATAATCCTATGGTTAGTCTTGTAACAAAAGCCACCATATATAGTCTTATCCACACGTAGTATTTTTTACCAAAAGAAATAGTATGTTTTTGTTGACACAAGCGCTTTGTCGTCATATTATAGGGGTAGCTTCTGAATAAAAAACTTATACAGAAGCCAAAAATAAACAACGACTCCAAAAACTCCACATGTAAAACAACCACTACTCGCAGGTGGTTGTTTTCTTTTGTCGATAACTCGACGAAACAAAAAAATACCCCCTATAGTTTAGGTGGTATTTAATAATATTATTGGTGGAGCTGCGGGGAATCGCACCCCGGTCCGAGAAGTAACTGATCATTTATCTACAAGTTTATTTTATCTTTATTCTTTACGACATTTTGTTCTATAAGATAAACAGAAACGAATAGAATGTCACGCGGCAAAGTGTCCTCCAGAACCGCCGCTGCGCAACGCTGGAGTAAGCGACATAAATATAACATTCGAGATCAGTATGTCGCCTGTTGATATCGAATGGACGCAGCCTAGGCTGCTAATGCGTAACTTGATTGAGCAGGAGTTGTTACTCGTGCAATCGCGTTAGCGAGTCGTTCTTTAGTTGTTTTAGCAATTAAAAAAGTGTACGTAACGTGTACGATCGACTTGCAAAATGATCTGTTAAATTCCTCTCGTCGAAAGCTATAGTCAGCCCCAACCAGTACTTTCATTATAGCACGCATTGCATCAAAAATATAGTTATGCTTAAATATAAATTAAATTATGGTAGCACACATTATCTCAGTTGCCCCTATCGGTTTTGATGGATCAATCATTGAAGTTGAAAGTGATGCCAAAAAAGGATTGCCAACAATTCAGATCGTTGGCATGGGCAACAAAGCAATCGATGAGGCCAAAGAGCGCGTTCGAAGTGCAATAAGCAATTCGCTGCTCGAGTTTCCATCCAAGAAAATTACGATCAACCTCGCACCCGCGGAACTACCGAAAGATGGTGCTCATTTCGACCTTCCTATCGCATTATCCATTCTCGTCAGCAGTGGACAATTACACCAAGAAGAGGTCAATAAGGCCGTCTATGCCGGTGAGTTAGCGCTAGATGGTGCACTACGACCCATAAGAGGTTCAATAAATATAGCAGAGACAGCTAAGAATGCCGGATATGAGCGCGTTTACCTGCCAAAACAGAATGCCGAACAGGCGTGCTTAATCGAGGATATAGAAGTCATTGGTATTTCAACACTCAAAGAGTTATTTCTTCATCTTAAAAAAGAAACCATCGCTCACCCCCATTCAGTTTCTAATATCCGAGAAATTCATGCAGATCACGCAGGACCAAAACTCGACGATATCCACGGTCAAGACACAGCTAAACGTGCATTGACGATCGCAACAGCTGGACGACATAATATTCTTCTCAATGGTCCTCCTGGTGCTGGCAAAACAATGCTCGCAAAAACGCTTGTCGGGCTCCTGCCGGATCTTACTGCTTCTGAAAAAATAGCAACGACCAAGCTTCATAGTATCGCAGGTGAAGTAGACGGCGAGATCATCACCCGTCGCCCATTCAGATCCCCTCACCACACTTCAAGTCGTATTGCTTTAACGGGCGGAGGCACTAAACCGAAACCAGGAGAAATTAGTTTAGCTCATCTCGGAGTGCTCTTCCTTGATGAACTTCCGGAGTACGCACGCGGTACACTAGAGGCTTTAAGGCAACCTTTAGAAGACAAAGAGATATCAATCGCAAGAGCTGGCGGACGTATTACCTACCCAGCCGACTTTATGTTAGTAGCGACAATGAACCCTTGTCCTTGTGGTCATTACGGCGACCCTACGAAAGAATGTTCTTGCACTAGCACCCAGCTGTTATCCTATCAAAAAAGATTGTCTGGCCCACTCCTTGACCGCATTGATATGATACTCAATGTATCACGGATCTCTAACGATTCATTAATAAACACAAACATATTGAATTATTCACAACATCATGACGCTATTAGGGATATCAGTTCTGCGACTAAGTCTCAATTTAATAGATATAGTAGAAGTGACAAATACAACAGCTCACTATCAAGTAACGAAGTTTCAAGGCACCTGAGCCTATCCAATGAAGTCCGTACATTGCTACTGGCAGCCACAGAAAAACTTAATTTAAGCGCACGAAGTTACTTCAAGATAATCAAAGTTGCTCGTACCATTGCTGATCTAGACGGTGACGCGGACATACTACCGAGACACGTCAGTGAAGCACTGCAGTATCGAGCAAATATAAGTCAGTCGTAGAACACCATACTCACCCTTGTATTACCGGTGTATATTTGTTATGATAGTTATCGAGTAACGCTCAAAATAATTGCACTTCAAAAAGGAGACTTCGCAATCAATCAATCAATTCGCATCAACCAAGCAATTAAAGCACAGGAATTACGTGTCATTGGTGCCGACGGTGAACAACTAGGAGTAATGTCACGAAGTGATGCGCTCAAAGCAGCCGAAGAAGCTGGATTAGACCTAGTCGAAATATCACCAACTGCAAATCCACCTGTCGTTAAGATTGTCGACTGGGGTAAATTCCAGTATCAGAAGATGAAGGAACAGCAGAAAAATCGCAAAAGCAACAAGCAAGGAGAGCTGAAGCAGATGCGATTTGGTCTGAAGATTGGTTCGGGAGATCTTGACATAAAACTACGTAAGATTCGTGGCTTCCTGTCAGAAGGTAACAAAGTACGTATCCAAATATTTTATCGTGGCCGCGAAATGGCTCATAAAGAACTTGGCTACGAAATGATCGACAAGATCATAGCGCTCCTCGAAGAAGACGCAATATTAGAGCAAAAGCCTCAGATGGCTGGTCGCAATCTGAGCATAGTAGTAAGGAGTAAATAATGCCTAAAATGAAGACCCACAAAGGTACTGCAAAGCGCATCAAGATTACCAGTACAGGTAAATTGACTCGACGCCGAGCATTCGGTACGCACTTGCTTGCAAAAAAAAGCAAGAGCCGTAAGCGTGCCATCAATACAAGCGCTACTGTCACCGGCAGTATGGCTAAAAACGTTAAACGAGCGTTAGGAGTTTAATTATGCGAGTCAAACGAGGAGTTACTGCACGTGCCAAGCACAAAAAGATACTAAAAGCTGCAAAAGGCATGCAACATAACCGTACTAGGTCATTTCGTCTTGCTAAGCAAGCCGTTATCCGCGCGCTTCAATATGCATATCGTGATCGTCGCAATAAGAAACGTGATATTCGTGGACTCTGGATCACTCGTATCAATGCCGCCGCTCGCCAGAACGGTACGACATACGGAAAACTGATCGCTGGATTGAAAACTGCGAATATCGAGCTTGACCGCAAAGTCCTTGCAGAACTTGCCGTCAATGAACCTGCGGCATTTACAACTGTCATCAAAAGTGTGAAATAAGACTGTGTTTCACTGTCGCCAACTAAAACAACTCGCTAAATGCGAGTTGTTTTAGTTGGCAGCCTATCTATAAGCCGGGTTCTGTCGTGAACGATCATCTATCTAGCCCGTCAGTTGCCTGACGGATCAAGCGGGTGTCGGCCTGCGGACGAGCCGCCCTTTTATACAGACCTCCTTGCAGCTAACAGGGTTTACCTTCACGCCGTGTCACCACGGAATGCTGTGGGCTCTTACCCCACTCGTTTCACCTTTTCCTCATGCGAGGTAGTTTCGTTTCTGTGGCACTTTCCCTAGGGTCGCCCCCGGTTGTCGTTAACAACTGTCATGCCCTATGCTGCCCGGACTTTCCTCTCGTATATTACTATACCAGCGATCGCTCAACAGACTGCCTATGTGTATTATAGCAAACTAGTCTTCATTCGAGTGTGCATCAAGTGTTCGATTCACCATTCCATCAGCCAATTGATTAAATTCACGTCGAACATGCGAAAAAGACACCTTATCAAACTCCATCAGCAATGTTCTAATTCGCTCATGGATCGGCCATAGTTCTCTATTTTTTATTTTATATATCCCCTTCATCTGATTAACAACTAGCATGCTGTCTAATCGAAAATCAATGTTCTTATAGCCAAGCTCGATTGCTTTTTCGAGTCCTAATCGCAAACCATGATACTCAGCCTGATTATTAGTAGTAACTCCTAAATATTCACCACCCTGGCTCACAACTTCCTGAGAAGCATCAATGATTACATAACCTGCAGCTGATGGCCCTGGATTCCCTCTTGATCCACCGTCTGAATAGATGATAACAGATTTAGATGTATTTTTATCATCATTGTTGCTTACAATGTTAGCGCTTATATCTGTTACGTATTCTTGATGCACGATCCCCAAGAGAAGATTAGTCAAATCGGTTATGTTTTCATGTTGTATTTCCGACTCTATCTTCCAGAAATAGGCATCGTAGTTTTGACTTAACCTCAAATCATGATGGCCTGATGCTAAAACCACTTCGTAGACAATGACTGCATATTGTATATCCCGATCATCGCGATCAATATAAGTAACAGCATCGAATAGCTCAGCAGTCTGTATATGCAGTCCTGCGTCCTCGTGGAGATAACGACGGAGCGTATCCTCAGGTTGTTCACCATATGCAAGCTTTCCGCCCGGTAATTCATATTTTCCAAGAATACTATCTCGTCCATTGGCTCGACGAAGCAACAGTATCTTATTGTCGGATTTGATTAATGCTCGCACGGATATACGCTGCTTCATACTACTCTTTCTGTTTTTCTATAATCTCGTTCTCTTCACAGTGTAGCACACAAAAACACGTCTTATGACGTGTAAAAATAAGCATAAATATGCCCCAAAAACCGCTCCTGACACTTGATATTCCCCGCTTTAATGCAAGGTGGTTATCCTCAAATCGTTTCCACAGAAACGAATCATTCGGGTTCCCGATCATATGATATTAGGAAAATCATACGTATCAAGATGGCTTTGGGACTCTTTAATTATAGCAGCGTTCGCTAGGACACGCCAAATATTTGCCCAAAAATACCCAGGAAGAATTGAATAGCGCTCATCATCAACTGCCCGATAAATGTACTTGCAAGCAAGACTATAGCAAATACAAAGAAGATGCCGAATTGTTCTATTACCTCCATACCTCGACGAACAAATTCTGGAGCAAGTGCATATAGGACTCTCGACCCGTCAAGGGGCGGTATCGGTATCATATTAAAGATGAAAAAGCCAAGATTTACGGACACGGCCGTACCGAGTATACGCGCCGCAAGCCCCGTTGGATCTGGCTGAGCAACAGCATACACACCAAAGAATATAAAAGCGAGTAAAAGGTTGGTTAGCGGCCCTGCCACTGCAACAAGCGCAGCCCCCCATTCATCGTAACGAACCCTATCAGGGTTAAACGGAACAGGTTTAGCACCACCAAATATTGGGCCGCCCGCTATCGCTAAAACCGTTGGTAGCAGTATAGTTAAAAATGGATCAATATGCTTTATAGGATTAAGCGTTAGTCGTCCTTGGAGTTTTGCCGTATCATCACCCAAAAAATTAGCGACAAAGCCGTGCATAGCTTCGTGAAGCGTCATAGAGAACAAAATGACACCAAGTGCGATAACAACAGTAAGTATAATCGATTCGTCCATTACTGTTCATTATACAGCACTTGTCCGTAAGCCCACCTAATATTCAATCTCATCGTAATAGAATTCTCGCTCAGCAAACGGCACTCCGTCATCCATTAGTTGCTTAAATTCATCAACACTCGTAAAGCGCTTCGGCTGTAGCTGAAATTCTTCGTGCGTCATCCATCGATTAACCCCGCCTTCAAACGATTCAATCATTTTACCGGTGAACTTATTCGCATAAACACAAAGAAATATTTTGTCCTCCAAAAGTTTACCCGTGTTTTTATCGAAGTCACGTTTGTGATATAACAGCCTATACTCAAGCTCAGCCTCTAGCCCCGTCTCTTCCTTCAATTCCCTCCGAGCGGCCTCAATGACAGTCTCACCCCAGCGCATTTTTCCTCCAACTCGCCCCCAAAAATCATAGTATGGATTCTTCTTCCGCTGCTGAAACAAAAATTCTCTAGTGCCATCTACCCCATTGCGCTCAATAGTAATTGCCACCGAGACTTTTGGTTGCCGCTCGATTTCATTCTCGTCAGTATCCATTCGGTTAGCATACTCTTTACCTTTTCGCGTCAACTGATAACCGCTAGCCTTTTTTTCGACAAATCCCTCGTCAACCAGTTTCCTGATGTGAAAGCTGAAATGATCACTTGTTACCTCCGATCCTTTTTGCAGCTCTGAAAACGTTGCATTCTTTACAAACAATAACTTTCTAAGAATAACTGCCTGCAATGGATGAGTCTCTGGCTCATAACTCATAAAATCGCTCCTTTACTATCGCTCTTCGTACGAACAATATATCAAGCATATATTGCGCCCATCACTAAATCCAGTGAAGTCCACTTCACCTTGACGTTTTATACCAGAGAGGTTATACTGGTACAGATTGTAAAAAATAAGTGGATATAATAATTATGGCAGCACGATGTGAACTCACCGGTAAAGGCAAGCAATTCGGACATAATGTCAGCTTTTCTTTGCGTCGCACAAAGCGTGTCTTCAAACCTAATCTGCAAAAGAAAACTTTTGTAGTTGATGGTCAAAAAGTCACGATGACCCTGAGTACTCAGGCAATCCGCACGCTCAAGAAAAAAGGGATCCTAGTCCCAGCAAAATAGAATTGCAATGCTTATAAAAATAACCTCCCTAAACAGGGAGGTTATTTTTATAAGCAAATATGCTAACTACGAGAGATTTCGCAAACAGTGAGCACTTGAGGGATGGATGAAGATGCTTTCACTTTATACTTAGCACCTACTACCTCAACAGGGGCGGCCAGTTCTTTCGTAAATGTCTCTAACGTATCCTGAGGCACCTCGTATTTCAATGTACTGTCCGCATAATGAACAGGTATTACAACCTTTGGGTCAATCTGGCGAACAATAGCTGTTGCGGATGTTGCATCAAGAGTATAACCACTACCACCAACTGGTATGGCCAGAATATCAATAACTCCCAATTCCTCTAATTGATCTTCGAGTAGTTTTGGTGCAATATTACCGACAACGGCAATGCGGACATCACCCACTTCAATACGATACATCGTACTGATAGGCTCATCAGATTCCGTATCTAAATGACGAGTAGCGCGAACACCCTTGATAGAGAATTCCCCGAGTTCATACTCACCCGGTCCTTCGATAAGAATTTTTGCATCAGGATTTTTCGTCGCAAAGCGAGCCTCTGTTGCGATCTCAACGCTGTCTTTTGTCGAAATATCCTTTAAACCGACAACCGACAACTTCGGATCAATAACTACCGAGGCCTTTTTGGTTGAAATAACGATTCCATTTCCACCCTTATATTCAATATCAAACATATCATTTCTCCTATTTGTGACTATTCAGCATATTATCGGTATCCACCAGAATCGAGTATTTGCCATTTAATATCTCTGTTATAAATTTATCACGAACACTCAACCTATAGTAGAACTCGTCATAACTAAGCACGCTATAATTTAATTCGCGGCCTTCTGCCTTCTCGATATCTTTCATCATTTTATTTAATCTTGTTGGTGATACATCGCCTACAATAAGTATATCAACAGCACTGGCAGAACCCGTCACAAGTACACCTGCAGTTAATACTAGACGAACCCCCGGTATTTGCGTTAGTGCATCATGCCAACTAGTATTACCACTAACAACTTCTACAACCGCTTCAACGTGCTGATCCGCAAATATTGCACGAAGTGGTACGTAATGCTCATACCGCTGATTAACTTCATAATAGAGCTTATTGTCGGTTGTTTCGCTACTGACAATACCTACATTCATCATATTTGCTAATTCTCTTCGTACAGAATTTATTTGCTCATCGATCAATCTAGTAATCTCTCGTACGTAAAACGACTTACCTGGATTATTCAGGAATAGATGGAGTAATTTTATTCGTGTTTTTGAACCAAATAGTGCGTCAATCATTATGTCTCTAGTCAGTAACTTTCTTATTCTCATCATATCATGATTTATGTGTTGCTACGAGTATGTTTGACAAATAGTGTTCAGCTTCATCGAGAGGCATCCATTGGATGTACGGATTTCGTCTCATCCAAGTCAACTGTCGCTTCGCTAAACGCCAATCAAGCGTTGTGTTTTTCTCTTTTATTTCCGCCAACGTCTGCTCATCGTCCAAATACGATTTAACTAAACGATATATATTTCCTGTCATTGCCTCATTGTCCCAACCATACATTTCGCCCAACTTTATTGATTCTTCAACAACATTACATTCAAATAATTGTTCAGTCCGCTGCTGTATTCTTTCTCGCAGATTATCTTTCTCTGTTGCGATTCCTACTATAATACTCGAGTCTATCGGGACGCTGCTAACGGATAGAGGTTCGCTTTTTTGTTCAATGGCGCGTATCAAATAGCGTTTATTGTTTTTGTTTTCTGGAATATCTATGTTGTTTTTTATACAATAATTCTGCAACTCCTCGATGGAGTACGTATCAAACTCTTTGCGAAGTACATCGTTGGCGTTTGAGCCAAAAGTGTAATTGAACACCACTCCATCGATATACAACCCTGTTCCACCAACAAGAAACGGAACATGCTCTCGCGCTCTTATTTCCTGAATCTTTGTCACTGCATATTCCTTGAAGTCTGCAGCAGTAAAGCGAGTGCCCGGTTCGACTATGTCTAACCCCCAATGAGGCACTATCTTGCGCTCCAAAGGTGTTGGTTTTGCCGTGCCAATATCCATATACTTATAGACTGTCCTACTGTCGGCGCAAATGATCTCCCCGTTAAATCGTTTTGCTAATTCAATGGCTAATCTTGTCTTTCCACTTGCCGTTGGGCCCTGGATAACAATTAATGGCAACAGTCCACTCATAGATCCGACTTCCATCGTAACTTTTCCAAATCATCAACAATAAACTCCGTACAGTGCACCCCTTCTTGCTCAAGTAACTGCGCTTGCACTTCACGACCACCATGAAACCCTGACGCTAAACCGCCAAATCGATTCACTAACCTGTGCCATGGCAGATTTTGATTTCCATAGTGAGCAATACCACCCACAACTCTACTTGCCGTTGCATGGCCAGCTAATGCAGCCAGATCACCGTATGTCGTTACATGGCCATAAGGCACGCTAGCTATTAGCTCCTCCACCTTCATCCGAAAATGTGCGTCAGGCTCGCTTGGCATCAAAATACTCCTGGATAACCTGCCAATCAGATACACGAGTGATACCCCGAGGCAGCGCGTCATGCTTATTCCAGTTATAGTCGCCAAACAATAAGCACTCGATACCTACCTCGGCGGCCGAAATACAATGACGAAGCATATCGTCAATCAAATATGAGGCTCCGACCTCTTGACATATTGCCGCTTTCGTAACAGTGTTGTCTTTTTCCCATATAGGGACAAATCGAACATCCTGAAAAATATCTGGATAGTATTTTGACAGCCACTCTTTTGAGTCATTGATAATGCTCTCGCGTCGTGCGGTCACAACTACCAAATCATACTCCTTTTGCAGCTGCTTTAGTACTGGCAAAGCACTAGATTTGTTCACAAAATGACGATGATGGCGTTCTTTATGAAAAAGTATGGCGCGCTCTTCAGCCTGGTCATGACTTATAGACCATAGTTCTGGCCAATAATCCACATATGAATCAACTGTAAAATCTGTGCCATATTTGTCATTGCTCCACGCAACAAATGCTTCGACATGATCTGCTAATACATCATCGACATCAACCGCAATAGTCTGGCGTGCCATACTATAATGCTTTCAGGTACTCTACCAAGGTATCAATAGTTACTTTTTCTTCACCAGCCTGAGTCCGCACGCTTACTTCACGGGACTCTTTATCTTTCGGTCCAACTATCAGCTGAACGGGAATTTTCCAGCTTGTTGCCTCACGGATCTTTTTGCCAAGGCTTTCGTTTCGATCATCGCGAGTGAATCGCAGTTCGTTGTATTTTACTGGATTCATTAATACAACACTTCGAAGTGTCTCCTCGATTTCTTCAACATAGTCGATAACTGTATCGTTTATCGTAAGAATGCGCACCTGTTCAGGTGCAAGCCATAACGGGAACCAACCAGCCGTATGCTCGATATAGACCGACAGAAAACGTTCAAATGAGCCTAGCAGTGCTTTATGGATCATGACTGGACGCTGGCTTGTCCCGTCATCGGCAGTGTAGGTGAGATCAAAACGCTCTGGCTGTACAAAGTCAAGCTGCTGAGTTGCAAGCTGCCACTCTCGACCCAATGCATCCGTCGCCATAATATCTATCTTTGGCCCATAGAATGCAGCCTCGCCCTCTCCGATAAAATAGTCGAGATTCAGTTCTTTTGCTACCCGTTCGATCGTGTTTTGAGCATTCTCCCAAAGCTTCGGATCTCCAAGATACTTATCAGAGTCGTCCCGAAAGCTGAGCCGTGCACGCCATGTTAATCCGAACTCTTGGTAGAGCGTACGAATCATCTGCATAATTAATGTAAATTCTTGCTCTATCTGATCAGTGCGGCAAAACACGTGCGCGTCATCCTGCGTTGCACCTCTTACGCGACTCAAACCATGCAGCTCACCCGCCTTCTCATCTCTATAGACAACCGTGTTTTCCATGTATCTCACCGGTAAGTCACGATAGCTTCGAGGTCGTGACGCATATATCTGCGTATGGTGCGGGCAATTCATAGGCTTCATCATAAACAAATCGTCACTTTCCACGCTCGTCACATCGAAACGTTCGGGATATTTATCATAGTGACCCGAAGCCTTGTATAGATCCACTTTTGTAATATGCGGGATAGACACACGATCATACCCGGCCGATCCCTGAAGACGCTGAGAGAATGCCCCAATTAATTCGCGAAGAACCGTACCACGAGGTGTGAATAGTGGTAAGCCGCCGCCTACGAGCGGCGAGAATGTGAACAAATCAAGCTCTTTTCCTAATTTGCGATGGTCACGAAGCTTTGCTTGTTCTAGCATGTACAGATGCGCATCTAGTTCCTCTTGAGTAGCAAATGCGACGCCATAAAGACGTTGCATCTGAGGATTACCTTCTTTACCGCGCCAATACGCACCAGCGACTCGCAATAATTTAAAGACACCGACATTCTTCGTATTTGCAACATGAGGCCCTCTACAAAGGTCAGTAAAATTTCCATTCTTATAAAAAGACACGCTATCGACTACTGCATCACCGTTAGTAATCGTACCCAACTCATCACGATCAAGATCTTTAGCGACAGTCGTTCCGCTTCGCTTTAAATCATTAAGTAACTCTTCTTTATACGGCTGACCACTTTTCTTTGCCCATTCAATTGCCTCGTCTATCGGCATCTCAGACTTAACAAAGTCATCTCCATAATCAATAATCCCGCGCATTGTTTTCTCAATTTTAGCAAAATTCGCATCAGATATCTTTTTATCTCCAAGGTCTATATCGTAGTAAAATCCATTCTCGACGACCGGCCCCACGCCAAACTTAGCTTCTGGCCATAGTCGCTGCACGGCAGCGGCCGTAATATGCGCCAAACTGTGCCTCATTGCGTGTAGTTGTTCGTCGTTCATTGTGTTCTCCTTTTAAATAAAATAAAAACATGCAATGTATAGACTCATTTAGAAATAAATCCATTGATCGCATGTCTCGGACCCTTAGGCATTAGCTTCGGGCGGTTCCACCGGACTTCTCTTTAGGCATCAACTATAGCCGCAAGAGCACTTATTGAAATACCGTTATCGCACAGTATGACATCCCACGGAGCTCGACGGATAGTTACCCCGTGTCAATGCTCATTTTTATAATACCTGCTCACCCCAGTTATTGCAACATTTGTCTTGATTTGATACTATTAAACAGCTACTGAGTAGTTATTCAAAACGAGGGCGATTAGCTCATTTGGCTAGAGCGCGTCATTGACGTTGACGAGGTGGCAGGTTCGAATCCTGCATTGCCCACCACGATATTATAAATAGAGATCGCACCAGCGATCTCTATTTTTTGTCTATATTATATTGATAAATAACTTAAAATTAGGTATTTATCAATAGAGGGAGCATACTAGGAGATAACATATGCACAATCTCCGTGCAAGAAAGATCATGATGAGCTCAATAACCTCAACCTATATCAATCTCGATGAAGCACGAGAAAAGCTACTATTGATGCAGGATAATCCACATATGGTCACCAAATCAATGTATAGTCCGACTGCAACGGCGTACCCCGAAGGCCAGCTACCATTCGTAGAAGTCCATCTTGCATATCTCCGAAAAAACAAGCTTGTCGATCCGGCGAAATACATATCGAATCTTGCCATTATGATCACACAACGATAGATGACACGATAATCCATTACAGTAGCAGCCCTGGGGGCTGCTACTTTTTACCCACACATCATTACTATTTTTCCACATCGATTTACATGATTATTTTCATACAAAATACCTTCTATGATATGTCCCATTGATTTATACTACTTGACATATTATAACGCTTGTGCTATTATAATTTCATGGCTAATCAACACAAACAAACAGCTATTACAAAAAAACCATCAGCACTCGAAAAATTCACCATAGGATTCGAGTACGATCGTACGTGGAACGAAGCAAAAGCATCAGTCCAATTACGACCCGGCAAAAAGTAATATAAAGCAAACACCTTAAACAGCCTACATCTCATACCTCTATCAACGCATGATGGAGGTATATTTGTTTTACCCACACATTAACATACTTATCCACTAGCATTTTATATAGCTGTATGACAATATATAGTCATGATATGTATTAATTCACCGAACGAACCGACAAAAGTAATTAATTCGCGGTCAAGCAAAACCGCTCCTATCGTTTGGAGGCGTCGACAAGGTCTTAAAAGTGGAGTTGTCTTCACAACCTACGAACGTCCGGCGCTGGCTGAAAATAAGAAAATTCAACTAATCGATGGATCTACCTCGACCTTCAATCTAGGGAAACTACTGCTTAGTATCGCTCGTTCTTTCAGCCACAGTCCGAATGCGGCTCAATACGATAGCCTGTGGCTAGCCCAGACAGTCGAAGATGCATTATCAATGAATGACCAAAAACTTACCCCATCTATAATCACTGAAAAAACATATCAAACTCTAAAGCGTTTTGACGAATTAGCAGCAATCCAATACGCAGCCAAACACCACCTTATAACAACCGTTAGAAAACGCGGACGCCCTTCTTTCAATTGAAAAGGCAATCAATGCTTTTTGTGTGACTTTGGTGCGATTGCGCTAACAGTTGCCTTCTCGGTAACGTCAAATTTATCATAATAACGACCGAGTAGAAGTGCAGTCTGCGCCGTGTATGCAGATGCCGCGCTATATAAAATACCGGTCACCGGCATGAGAAACCATTGCAATACCATCCATATATTACGACGCTTCTTGTAGCGAGCCGGGCGAGGCGGAAGCATCTTAAATGTCAAAAATACCATAATGAAAATTCCGATCATTGCAACGCGCTGCACCCCACTAATAACCTCGGGCAACTGATGTGCAGCAATGCTACGTGCCGCCTCGCTATTGATCAGCAACGGAATCCAGCCCCCTACGGCTACAAGTATTGCAACACTCGCAAGAGTAACGTGGCTATCAATAAGACGAATCAGGCGCGCAAGACCCCCAAAAAGCGGAACAGTTCGACGGCTTGAGAGCACTCTCGTTGCCACGTACGGGACATCGGAGGCGCCATACGCCCATCTACGCAATTGAATAAATTGTGCCTTAAGCGTTCTCCTGTACGTATCTGAAAGTACCGCATCTTGATAAATTGGCACCATAATTGGAGTGACAGCATAGTCGCCTCTGAAATGAAAATAACTCCTCCAATACTGATGTCCGTCCTCAACGATCGTTCGGGTACTCCAAAAATCCATCTCAACGAGCGCATCCATCGGCTGGGAGTGAGACGCAAAGTTTCGTAACGTATGCGGGCGCATTGAACTGATAATATTCCAAAACGAATTGCCCGTTGCAAGTACTCGCATTGGCGCTGGAGCATCCCAAATGTTGTTAAGAAAAAGTGAAATAGGCTGATATGATAAACGCTTACGATCTAAATGGACAATATATTCATACGTAACATAGTCAAAATACTCCTTATGGGGTCTGTTGTCACTGTCAAGTGTTGTTATTATGACATCTTTATATGCAATACGTTGTTTTTCAAACCACGCTTGTAAAAATTTGCCCGCATACGTTATATTCCCACCTTTGCCGACGACCTCACCCGCTATATCCTTAGGGTGTTTGACAAGATGAAACGCCTTAAAGGATTTTTCATATCTACGTTTTAAAAGTTGAGCTGTGTCTTCCATCTGCTTTCCGCCACGCTCTTCGTAGGCAATTACTACTATCATTTGTTGATTATTATAGGCTGTAGTAGCTACAGACTGCAATGTCGGCTCGAGAACATCAATCGACTCATTATATGCGGCAATAATGACTGCATTATAGAGTGACGATGGTCGTGGATAGAGTTCCGGCTGCTTTAAAATAGACTTGATATTCTCTACATGCTCTACACGACCAAATGACCCTCCATGACTAAGTTGGGATGACTCCATGCCATCAATTGCATGTTCAAGATCTACAAGGCGTGCGTGCCAATCGACCTTCTGGGCAGCAACTAGGTTACGGTGTCCCTTGATTGTATGAAACGCTATGCCTATAGCCTTAATAAGAGTAGTGATGATAACCAACATCAGATACACGGCGGCGTAGAGTGGATCTATAAGTGACAACACCAATAACAAAATGATCGCACCGTAGCTCAGGAGCGCCGGAACCATTTCAAAAAATCTATACAAAAATGATCGTTTGCCGAGCGGTATATCAAGCGTTTGCATGATTATGTAAGTGATGCGACTTTCAGAACTTGGTACAAGACAGAAATAGCGACGAACATCACAACTACTCCCATCCACGCAAATGGAATTGCAAGCGCGCGACCTTTGTGCATAAATATTTTACATGCGAGTGCACCATACACAATTGCATTCACCAGACCAAATACAACAAATCCTACGAGATAAAACCACTTATCTCGATAGAAGTTAGTCGTACCGAAGGCGGAATAGTGTGTCACCACCTGAAGTTCACTTGGCCTTAGGCTGACTGTAATATAAATGCAGAATATGATGCTTATCGTAACGAGACAAGCTAGTACAACCATAAGATGGCGATCACTCGTTATGTCTTTGATGAGTTGGTTGAATGTTAATTTCATAATGAATGTACGGGATGCGTCCCTTCTATTTATTGCTAAATCACAGATACGATACTTCGTCGTGGAGCCGCTGACCGGATTTGAACCGGTGGCCTACGCTTTACGAAAGCGCCGCTCTACCAGCTGAGCTACAGCGGCACATGTGCTTGTGAATAATTATATCAGTATGGATTAGAAAAGGAAACGATTTCAACCTGTTGCACAGAGGATATAAAACTGCTATCATACATAAAGCTTTATTAGCATACGGGCTCGTAGTGAAGTTGGCCTATCACGCCTCCCTGTCACGGAGGAGATCGCCGGTTCGAATCCGGTCGGGCCCGCCAAGAAAGTGTTTATATAATAAAAAAGACCGTACGGTCTTTTTTATTTACTCTCAGTGGATATACGTGGTACAATATCGTTATCAGTACATCTGTAAACAAACAACAAAAATAGCATGACAAAACCAAAACAATTCTTATCGCTTATATTCACCTTTATGTTGGTGTTTTCTTTGGTGTCTACTCATCAGGTTTCAGCAGCCACTTCAAGCATTTCGCTCTCTCCCAGCTCACAACAGCTTACTAAAGGTGCTAGCTTTAGTATCCAAGTTAGAGCTAGCTCCGATTATATCGGATTCGTAACCTCTACCACGTCAGGCACACTTAATTTCCCCGCTACACTCCTAAGGGCAACAGCTACATCGGTTAGCGGCAGCGCATATCCAAATATGACCGCAACTGTCAACAATACAAATGGTACAATAACATTTAATGGCTCAAAAGCACCGTCTCCATCTGGCGAATTTCTACTGTTTACTATTACGTTTTTGACACTTAACGGCGGATCCGCAAAACCCTCCTTCTCATCAAACACAGTCGTGAACTATAGCAACTACAATCAAGTGGCGCCCACTAAGTCAGGAGGCACTTATACTATTACCGTTCCAACTTGCCCTGCAGGGCAAGTTGGAACGCCCCCTAACTGCACCACTCCGACCCCGACTCCTACGCCCACTCCAACGCCGACCCCGACTCCTACGCCCACTCCAACGCCGACACAGCCTCAGTCGAGCACTCCACAAGCGAGCGAGTCTACCTCAATACCCGAAGACATAACACCACCAATTATAGAGACAGATGATACAACGCCTACTCAAATAGATGCAGGAGACCTGTCAATTAAGGATGTCTCCGCGACGACAACTCGCAATGAGAACTCACTCACATGGAAGACATCCTTACCGAATGTAGTGTCGGAACTGTTCTATGGAACATCGCGTGCTAAAAAAGACACCTTTAGCACAGTAACGAAGAAAGATGACACGACTTCGGCAACTAATTTTGAAAATTTATCACCGGGAACTCGCTATTATTACACAATAACATCCTACGAGGCCGCAACACCGGATAAAAAAGCAAGCTACGAAGGCGCCTTTACCACTCGTGGATATCCGGTAATTGTTTACATTACAAGTAATAAAAAAGAAAGTGCAAATGCCCAGCTTGCAGTTGACGGCCAAACCTATAAAGCCAATAACAATGGCATGGTGAAATTAGAGTTGTCGGATAAAACATACGATGCAACTATCACACTATTAGATGCAACAATTAAAAAAGTGTCGATTCCGGTCATGAAAAAAACTATTCCTACAAACAATACCGAGCCAGAGAGTCAAGTTTTTCGCTTTGATGTCGCCAGTGCCCAAACAGGCTCGTCCACCACCAATCTTAGTTCATTGATCGGGCCACTAGTTATCGGTGCTGTCGCTGTTGCTTTAATAGGTGGAGGTGGCATATTTTTTCTTATATATCGAAGGAGAAAACTAGAACAAACGGTCAGTCCCTTGCCTGTCAGTACAGACTACTTGTGGCAAACAAAACCGAGTGTTCATGATTCCTATACCGAAACACCTGCTAGCCAATTTGAGCAACCTATACCAGCGAAAATGAACCCTGACGAACAAGAGTATACTGCAGTTACATCAGTTGAACAAAAACCTGTATCAGACGAAACAGGTCAAGAATATAACGATGATTTAAATACAACTGATGGAATAAAAGGTGTTAATAATACTACAAATATATCAGAACCAGAGATGCCTGATATGTGGGACGCCCCTCAGCAGCAGATTGAAGTTAATACAGTCACTCCTCAAATTTTACAGACGCCTAACGCCTTACCTCAATTAACAGAAAACAATACAACTTCGACCACCCTGTCAGCGGAGAGTGTGCCTAATGGGAATTACCAATATGATTCTGATCAGGCAGAGATTAGCATCGCGCATCCTCTTAAAACACAGTCAACAGAAGATGGAATTGAGGGCAAGCTCGCATGAAGTTCTTCTCGCTCATAAATAAACACCTCACTTCATTGCTATGCGTGTTTGTGTTAGTATGCTCGCTTATCACAATTCATACTACTTATGCCGCAGGCAATACCCTCTACATAACGCCAAACTCCTCACAGGTCACAACTGGAGGAACATTCAGCGTAAATGTACGAGGCTACGTCGAGGCAGCGTCCGGCAGCACAGGTAACGTATCAGGCGCGCTCACATATCCTCAAAATCTTTTAACAGTACTTGATACATCGACAAACGGAAGCAATTATAATAATCCGACTATATCTCGGAATGCAGGCGCAATTGGTTTTAGCGGCACACAGAACCCAGGGCCAACAGGTCAAGTTCAAATATTCTCTGTAACTTTTAGAGCAACCGCAGCCGGGACGGCAACACTTGGCTTTGGAAGCAACAGCACAATCAATCAGTCAGCCACTAATCGAAACACTGCCACATACACTATTACTAGTCCGACTCCTACGCCCACTCCAACACCGACCCCGACTCCTACGCCCACTCCAACACCGACCCCGACTCCTACGCCCACTCCAACACCGACCCCGACTCCTACGCCCACCGAACCTACCGAACCAACTACAGAGGATAGCGTAACAACGGTTGACCCAACTGGCCTCGTAAACTCCGTAACCATCGAACCATCCTATACTACAGCGATAATCACCTGGAAGCTAAAGGCGACTGGCGGATCTGCAGAGCTGTTATATGGTACATCGAGTGACGAAATAACGACAAAAACAGAAACTAAAAAGGGAGAAGATGGCGTCTACACGAGTACACTCAAAGATCTACTACCCGGGGCACGATACTATTTTGTCGTCAACGGAACCGGAGATGATGGAAAAACAAGCTCATATAGCGCAGTAATAGTAACCCGTGGATACCCTGTTAGACTGATCGTCACCGAAGGTGGAGTCCCGTCGTCAAGTGCAAAGATAAAGATCGGACAACAAAGTTATGCAACAAGTAAGGATGGTACTGTTAACCTCTCACTCGGTGAAGGAAAATATACAGGAACCGTCACAACAACAAGTTCATCACAATCAGTTACTTTTGAGGTAAAAAAGAAAGAGATCCCTGCCAATGGTGATGCTCCTGAACTGCAAACATATCCGTTTGAATTACCGGCTGCAGCCGCACTCGTACCAGGAACGTCATTCTCTTGGCTGGGATTCATCGGTGTTCTAGCTGGTGGTGTCGCTATTGTGGTCATAGGACTCCTCGTGTTTTTTGCGATCAGAAGGCGTCAATATGAATCAATTAATAGTTTTGGAAATAGCCAGACAGTCGTTATTGAAGATGGCTACAACTGGAGAGAGCACATAGCCGAACCGTCGATGCCTTCGGCAGACACAAACACGCAAACAGACAATCCCCCGACATACTTCCCGCCGGCTCCACCCGTACCCCCAATGCCCCTAAGTAGTCAACCCTACACATCGACGACGCCTCACTCATCTATGTATCTTGATGATGAAGAACCTAAGGATATGTTCGAAATAGCAAAAGAGCGGGAAACTAACCCCACTCCCAGTGATTCCTCGCAATCTCCGTACCCTCGCTAGATATCTCTACGCCCAGCTACGAAGTTCCAATCCACAACATTCCACCATGCTTGCACATAATCATCTCGCTTGTTTTTATAGTCGAGATAGTAAGCATGCTCCCATACATCCAAACCGAGTAACGGTGCATCACCGCCACTCATAAGTGGATTATCTTGATTAGCCGTCGTGATAATATCAAGATTAGGCTGTAGCCATACCCAGCCACTCCCAAAGACACTAAGTGACTTAGCGCTAAATGCGTCCACAAATTGCTGGAATGAACCGTATTTATCCTCAATGTCTTTTGCTAGCGCACCCGTTGGCTCGCCCCCGCCATCTGGAGACATCCACTGCCAAAACAGTGTATGATTCAAATGACCGCCTCCATTATTGCGAACCGCTTGCTGCACCGTATCAGGTAGGCTATCGAGCTCGGCAAGAAGACTCTCAAGAGGTCGTTCACGCAATGCCGGAGCATCATCAATGGCTTTATTTAACTTATCAACATATGTTTGATGATGCTTATCGTGGTGCAGTTTCATAATATCGGCACTGATATAGCTTCCAAGAGCATCATATCCATACTTTAACTCAGGTACTGTATACATGTAACCTCCTTTTAATTGACTACTGCGACGGAATTGACTGCGCTTGAATCTCGGGAATCGTTATATATTCTTTTATTTTGCCCTGAGCGTGTAATTGCTTTACCTTTGAATCAAATGCCGTAAGGGAAATTTTTATATACGCGTAGCTGACACGGGAGTCATTGTCGACATCTAGTAGCTTGACGATATAGTACCCATCGCCAGTCGTTGACTTAAATGGCTGCGACATCTCTCCTTTTTGTAATTTCGCGGCAGTAGCAGCACGCCCACCATCCCTATTTGTCCTAGGAACAAAGGGCTCCACTCCTGACAGTATCTTGCTCGCGCCATCACTCTCTATAGCAGCAGCTGCCTTGTCAAAATCTTTATCTTTGTCAGCGGCAAGCGCAGCTACAACTTTATCGCGCTGCGCTGTTGCAAGTGAATCAATCTTATATGCCACCTCCTGCTTCAAGAGCTGGCGTTCAGTTATACCCCTCACCTCTTGTGAGTTCAAGTTAAATAGATCGAGTGTAGTTGCATCGTACGTTTCTTTTGACGCAACTCCATCGCGTGATTGGCGCTGCTGATTTAATGCGTCGTCAACCTGTTTTGTCGTAATGGAAATATTTTGCTCTCGCGCGACCTTGGCCGCATATGCATCTGAGATAGCGTTGTCGATCGATCGCCTCTGCTGATACTCCAGTTGCTTCTTGCTGTCGGCATTGTCTGTATTCAAACCTTCCTTTACCTGCAAGTAATGTATCTGCGAGCGGTATGCAACAAGATAATTGCTATATGCAACAGACTCACCGTCCACTACCGCAACTGGAAGCGGTACAACCTTGGTAATTCTATAAAAAAATGTAGAACTGTTTTGCTGAGGATACAACTGCCACCAAACAAATAATACAATTAATACAAGCGCACCTATGCTAATCAAAATCGTATTAAACACAAGTCGATGACGCGCATATTGTACAGGATATTTAAAGCGTCGCCCACCAGCGAGAATCCGCTCACGGTGCTCTGCGACTGTTTCGTTCGTAATACGAGCCGGCTTTTGATCCGCTTGTTTCTTGCGTTTTAAGCGTGGAAGTTTTTTCATTCTACCTCTTGCTCGACCAATGCAGCGCTTACTGCATCTTGGAGTTTATTATATATTTTATCGGGATGCTCGACTTTATGGATCACCAGATCGCCAACAAATGTCTGAATAACAATCGTACCAAAGCCAAATATCTCTCCGCTGAATCCAGGTATATTATAGCTTATGTTTTGAATTTTTGACAGTCGCAATTCGACAACGTCTTTACCGAAAAACCCTTTCTGAGTGACCTGTCGTAACCGTTGATCAGTTACAATATAAATCGTAAAATACCACATAATAAAATGATAGAGGAACAATAACGAGCCGATAATCAGTCCCGCTATAGGCAAAAGAAAAAGTTCTAATATATTTGGCCATATGAGTGCAGGTAATGAACCAACAGCAAGCGGAATAAGAAGCATGTAATAACCTTTTCGCATCGCTATAGGATGGCGACGAAAGATAAACAGCAGCTGCTCTCCATCGCGCTGTCCTTCAAAATCAAGATTGTCTTCTATTTTTTCTGTCATGACATTTTTGGTACCCCGGGAAGGACTTGAACCTACAACCTTATCCTTAGGACGGATCTGCTCTATCCAGTTGAGCTACCGAGGCATATTGCATCATTATTGTAACATAAACGACAGAGGAATAACCCCTCTGTCGTTTATGTTACGGCAGCAATTAACGAGTAAATTTCTCGTGAGCGGTCTTGTATTCGTAAATTTCATTGTCGGCAAACCAATGTGCGATTTCTTTCTCCGCCTCATCTGGATCACCACTTGCATGGATAAGGTTTGGAATGCCCTTATCCTCAGAATCAGCGTGGCCAAAGCTCATGTGTGAGTAATCGCCTCGTATCGTACCAGGTAAGGCAGACTTTGGTTCGGTTGTCCCAACAAGTTTACGGACAAGCGATACAGCCTCTACGCCTTCAAATACCATAGCAATGACCGGTCCTTGCACCATTAGGTCAAGTGTGATGTCGAACGTATGTTCGCCTCGACGAGTAATCATTTGACCAATTTCTTCATAATGCTTATGGTAATGCGCTTTGTTTGGCGCAATCATCTTGGTAGCGACAATTTTTAGACCAACTCGCTCAAAACGTGTCAAAATCTCACCTACGATTCCACGCTGAACGGCATCCGGCTTGAATAAAATCAATGTTCTCTCGATATTATCTGAACTCATACTTTCTCCTTTATTACTTGATCGATTGTACCAGAAGTAAGCATCCTAGCACAGCAGCTAGCGCAAGACGATACCATCCAAATAAGCTCAGTCCATGCTTTGCGAGATATTTCATCAAGAAACCTACAGCAAGTAAGCCAGATATAAATGCGATGCCATTGCCAATAACAAGCGGCACGGCGTTATCAATAAAGTATTGCCTATCCGAACTACTCAGCACCAACTTTAGTGTCACACCCATCATTATCGGTAGTGACGCCAAAAAGCTGTATTCTGCTGCCATATCAGATTTTAGTCCAACCAACCGTCCTGCGATTATAGTCGAGCCCGAGCGTGACACTCCGGGAATTAGTGCCAACACTTGAACTAGCCCTACGATAAGTGCACGTGCAGGACTTAGATCACGCAAATGAAAAACAGGAGTTAACCTAGGAAGTCTATCAATATTAATCATGATGACACCAACAACAGCGAGCGTTACCATGACCGTCACAACACTGCCAAAAAAGGAAGCGGTACCAATAAAATCGGCCAACATGTATCCGATGCCACCAGCTGGCACTGCTGTAATAAAAATATTCCTCAGTAGTTTATATTCTTTATGGATAAAGACGTCTTTTACTATACAAGTAATCCGTATGCGAAAATATACTAGTAGGGCTAAAAGTGTTCCGATATTGATCCACTCAAGAAAAAGATGCTCTGATTGACCAAAAAATAACTCCTGCCCAATGACAAGGTGACCTGAGCTGCTTACAGGGATAAACTCTGTCAAACCTTGAATAAGGCCAAGAACGATCGTGTGAGCTATATCCATGTGACCCATTCTACCGATATTACCCATTTTACGCTATGATAAATACAGCATATGTATACATCAGAACTCATACTTGAATATATCGAACACCTTGAAGTTGAGGGGGGTAGATCAGCAAAGACTGCCGAAAACTACCGCCTCTATCTTGAACGTTTTGTTGAATTCACCAATGATATTATCGTTGATAAAATAACATCGGAGATTATTCGTAAGTATCGACTATGGCTTAATAGATATAAAAATTACAACAATAATGAACTTCTGACAATTACACAGAGCTATCACCTTATCGCTCTCCGTGGCTTTCTTGGCTATCTTTCAGGCCGTGACATACAAAGCCTCAGTCCAGATAAGATAATATTACCAAAAGTAAATCGAAAACAAGTGACATTTCTACATTATGACGAAGTCGAGCGACTACTTTTACAGATACCCCTTCAGACGGAAAGCGGCCTTCGTGATCGGGCAATCATAGAACTCTTGTTCTCGAGTGGGCTCCGTGTTTCAGAACTCGTTAACCTAAATAGAGACCATATCAACGTGCAGCGCCGCGAATTCATGGTGCGAGGCAAGGGTCAGAAAGACAGACCTATTTTCATAGGTGAAGCAGCTGCGCAACGAGTAACAGACTACCTCGATAGACGGTCTGATAGCCTACCCGCCCTGTTCATTAGTTATAGTCGTAATGCACAAGAGACAAACTCTGGAGATTACCGGCGACTTACCGCGCGCAGCATACAACGCATGCTTAGTCACTATGCTCGTCTGGCAGGTATCACAAAACATGTCAGTCCACATACAATGCGACATAGTTATGCCACAGATTTATTAATGAATGGAGCCGACATACGTAGTGTCCAAAGCATGCTAGGTCATAGTAATATCAGTACCACGCAAGTCTATACCCATATCACCGATCAGCATCTTCGTGAAGTTTACGAGAAGTTTCATAGCGATACAAGTTTGTAGCGAATGGATACTTATTTTATTCAGAACTACACTCACCGGCTTCATACTCTGTATCTGTTACACGAAATGTCTTACAGAGATTTGAACTAACGCTAAGTGCTGATTGTGGAAAAGGGAATGTACTATTATCAATCTCTATACGACTTTGTACTCTACGAAACAGATCATTTGCACGACCGGTCGAATCAACAATTGGCTGGACACTGCTAAAGGTCACTGGCGTTGAACCATTAGCCATTTGAATACGATAGCTCGTATTGTCATTATAGAGACTATCAACGTGCAAATATGCCGTCCTGCGAAGATCGCTTGAACCTATAGCAGGGGGGAGGAGAATCGTTGCTTTACATGCATACTGGCGATCAACTGTTGCACTCGTAAAGTTAGAGTCGCATGCAACTTGTTGCAACGAACCTGATGTGCGTGAACCTCGTACATCATCACTAAAATTCATTGAGTTTCGTCCTGCTATGCTTGGGTTCAAAAAAAGTGTTCGAGAGTTTGATGTACTGTCGTCTTTCTTGTCAAAGTCAGATAATTGAAATGTATCACCAAACTGTATAAGCTGCAGCCGTAACATCGCCGGACGATTCGCCTGCCAATCTGCTAGTTTCGGTAGTTCGGTATCACCAGAAAGCATAATCTGCTGAATAGTGTCGTCAGCATCGCCGCCTGAGTCTTTCAAATCTGCTTGCGAGTACCATTCAATATCAATACGATCAAAATCCGCTGTCCCTTTCAAGGGTATCATTTTCGAATCTGAAGTCGACAGCGAACCAACATAGTCAGTTGTGTCTAACTGAATCTTCACGCATGTATAGGCCTGTTCCAACAATTCATCGGCTGCATTACCTGTCTGCTGCAGTCTCACCTCGTCGCCCGATTCTTCACCAGCTATGCCCGATTTTTGAATCGTATTACATGACGCGTTTTCTGATAGTGCACGACTCAGCCGTACACACTCAGCAGTCGAGCTTGCTGCCGTTGAACCCTGACAGTAATCACCATACCGAACGAGTAGTCGTTTCGCATCTTCTACACCTGCATTTGCCGAGTCTAGTGCGCTTTGTGAGAGATCGGTATTTGTAGCCTGTTGTTGCTCCTGAATCATAATTCTTATAAAACCAACAGCAATCGTTGTAATAAGAAGCGCACTGAATATTACTACAAATATTGATACTGCTCCACGCATTCGTTCTTTTTTGGACTGATACACCTGTTCCATATCGCCTAATTCCCCCTATTTCCAGTTCGAGCACTAAACTCAAACTTACTTACCGCACAATAATCTCGCTGTGATGCATCATCACTTGGTGGCTTACAGTTGGTGTCAATTGTTGCGACAGTAGCGTCACGATTCAAAGCATTTTCGTCGCTCGTTCCTAGTTCAAGCGTCACTTTATAGAGTGCCTGCTGCATGATAGGGTCGGCTGCGGCCGTAATAATCTTAAAACTCTGCACGGCAAGTTGTCGATCTTCTGATCCTAGCAGCTCTGATGCGCCCTCACGCTGCACCTGAGGTGTCAAGACAACATTACAATATGCCTTACTATTGTCGCGAATCTTGACTAGTCTAATAACATCATCGCCAGTTGCAAATCGGTTAATCGGATTACTCAAGCCTTTACCAGTATTCCAGATATAACTATACGAACCAGTGCAAAGGCGGCCGCCGTCGGGGTTATTTATGACGCCACCAAGTTGAATTTGCGGAACAAAATCAACCCCGCCTTCGCCAGCTGCACCAACATCAAGGATTTGAGATGAGGCAAGAGTATACCGTATATCCTGGCTCACGCTACGGCCAGCTTGATCGACAGAGCGTAGTGTCATGCCTTTATTGTACGCATTCATTATCTGAATGACTGTCATCGCGATTGCCACCATAAGCACTGATATAAATGCCATCGCAAGCATCAACTCAACAATCGTAAAACCTTTACTATTACCCACGTGGCTCATACAGCCTCACTATCGTGCCTAGTGTTAATGGCATTACCTGCCCAGGCGATCGCCAACATGCTCGGATATGAAAATCATAAAATCCTGGCCTATCTTCGGAAGAAGGTGATTTGACCGCCTGAATCCATAGCCCCTCACCTACTGCAACACCTTCGTCTAGTGTCCGAACTTGGGCATATGTTGCAGCATCACCCGTCACAGCCGCCCCTGGCGAGGACGACAGCTTACTGATATCTAATACAAAGGGGCTTCCGTCAGATCCGACAATCGTCACCGCACCGCTCGTTGACGGGAGTTGACATTTTTCATCGTTAATCATTGCCGAGTAATCTTGCGCTTTATTGACAGCATGAGCAGCGATAGTCTGTTGCCACATTTCAGTCGGCGCACCTCTTTTACCATAGTCAGAGACGTATGCATGATTAAGATAACGGAGTGCGTCTGCCTGCATATCAATTTGCTGACGTACAAGCCCAATCTCGAGTGAACGCTGTGCCATACCAAGTCCTTGGTTCATAATCGACAAGCCACTCACAGCGACTAAGCTAAATATGGTTACAGCGAACAGTACCTCGACGATAGTATCACCGGACTCCCTTCGCCTTAACATGTAGTATCACCTCCATTAACCTGGATTCCACTAGGACTTGCAATCTTTGCATTCACCGTTACTGATTGAGTTGGCAATCCGATACTCGCAGCATTACGGACACAGGCCTTGATCGATGAACCTGCCGCACCTACTGTTATCATGTCTGACAAAACCGTAGGGAGCGGCTCATCTTGCCCAAACGCACGCACAAGGCCACTCACCGGTGAGCGTATAATCAAAAACGACGCACTCGATGTTGCTTGACTGGCGCTGTATAACGATGACTGCCATTCAACATCATATTCCTGTATGTTTATCGGTGATTTGCGGGGCGCATAGGCGGCAATCGCGTCTACATCACTAATACCATTACTAGCAGCGGCCGGCTCCACACCTATCACATCACCAGTTTCTATTTTCATACCATCATTCTTAATTTGGACATAACGGCCTAACAGGACACATCCTGAGGTACCTCGAGCCTGGCCTGAATCAGTAACACTTTCAACACCGCCCTCTGCAGTGCATGTTTCATTGCCTTGCCTACTATTTTGGGGATTATACACGCGAGAATATTGCTGTTCTAATAACCCTTGATAAGAAACGACGCTTTCTTTGTACCGCTGCTGATTAATATTCGTATTCACACCAACCAGTAATCCAGCAAAAAGCGCACCCGTAATGCCAAGAAAGAGCATGAGCTCTATAATTGTAAATCCCCACTGCTTTTGACTAGTCATCTGGCATAAATTATACCACAAGCGTTATACATCACTAATAGCTATGTCATAAATGACACGGACATATACCACGTAATAGCAGCACCGCCCCACATAGTAGCAATCCACCACGCACCGATCAGCATTGGACCAAACGGAACGCGTGAGTAGCGACCGATCTTCTTAACTAGCATTGCTGGAAGCACGATACTACATCCTATCACATTGGCAAGAAACAGTGTTAATAGCGCAAGTGGCCATTCACCCAAGAGTAGCGCCAAGGCTAGTCCCAACTTTATATCACCAAATCCAACCCATGCGCCCTTTGAGACAAAATACAGTACATAATATAAGCCACTGAGTACACCTATAGCAAAACAGAGTGACGTGAAAGCTGCTAGAGGAGACGGTGAACTGACCGTTACCAGCAAAGCATAAATGCTGGCGATTCCCATAACGGGAAACATGATTTTATCGGGAAGCAAATACCACCGTAAATCATAGCAGAATAGAATGATCAGACCGACAAGCGCACAAAGCCATACACAAAACTGCGCGATAGCCATTGGATCAGCAAGCTCATGGGGCCATGCCAGATAAGAAACAACGAATACAGTGGCTGTCGCCAACTCTATGGCTGGCTCAAACCATCCTATTCGCACGTGACAGTATCGACATTTTCCACCTAGCTGCAACCAACTAAAGAGCGGCAGCAAGTCATACCACTCCAAGTGATGCCCACAACGCAAGCATCGAGATCGATCGTCTTTTAGGCTGGTAGCCGTTAGTGGCTTTAGCATTTTTAGCTCTTTTTTGTCGACTACTTCGCCTTCTGCTACATCTTCAACTAATTGCCTAGCTCGAAGTCTCCAAACAGTTGCGCCAGCAAAACTCCCGAAAAGCAAACCAAACACGCCGACAGCAGCCACAATAAACCCTTGTTCCATTCCACTTATGATACCAGGTCATTATCAAAAGCAAAACCTCTCTTATATATAAGAGAGGTTTTGCAGAGCTGGCACCGTATTAAGATTTATTATCAATACAATAAGGAGCAGTCTGGTTTTCTAGTTTAATTAACAAGGCAAAATCACGGTTTGCGTCTGTCGAATCAACATCACCAGTACCATCAGTCTTACAGGCACTCTTGTTGTAGTAGCCAATGGTATTCTTGTCCTGCTCATTTAGCGGAGTGCCAAACTTGAATACGTAGTTATTTCCATTTGGATCTTTGTACTCATCTCCAGCAGTTAAATTCGACGAAGTTCCCTTTAGGTATCCTTCGACAAAGCCACCCAGGCTATCGCGATCATCAGGTACCGATCCACGAGTAGACGTCAGATAATTAGTCATCTGCACTTGAACTCGAGATATGTCATTCTTTCGCTGTGTGTCACGCTGACCTCGCTGGAGTGACGGTAGTGCAACAAATACCATCAAGAAGATAAGTCCTGCAATTGCAAGCACCAAAACAACCTCTATGATTGTAAATCCATTTTGTTTTTTGTTTGCTGTGTTCATGAAATTTCCACCCTTTCTATGAACTTGTTTAATTTGCGTTTTACGCTTACGCTTATAGTACAGTAAGCCTTCTTATTTGTCTATATACTCATAGTATCAACAAGACCATAGATTGGTAGCAATATAGCTGCGACCATACCACCAGCCATCAAGGCCAAAACTACCATCAAGACTGGCTCAATAGCTGTAGAGATACCTTGAATTTCTTGATCAAGTTCATCTTCGTAGATCTTAGCAGTCTTGCCAAGCATTTCATCAATACGGCCTGACTGCTCGCCGATACGCACCATTTGCGGAAGCAGTTCTGGAATATATGTCTGTGTCGCAAGTGAGACTGACAACGCCTTTCCACCCTTTACCTGCTCAGAGGCACGATCAATGTTGTCGCTAATGACCGTATTACTTACCGCTTCGCTACTTATACGCAGCGCATCGAGCATTGCTACACCCGTCACAAGCAACGTTTGCGTCGTACGTGCAAACCTCGCCATATAGAGCTTCCTAAACATTCCATTAAATCCAGGAACGTTGAGCTTTAACTGATCAGCCATACGGATGCCTGACTCAGTCTTAAGATATTGCGCACCGAAGTAACCAGCAAGACCAATCACAATAATAACAAGCCACCAAAAATTCAAAAGAAATTGTGATAATGTCACCATCGTAGAGGTTAGGAATGGCAGATCCTGATTCAGATCTTTATATAGCTTTTCAACTTGAGGAACAACCGTCAATAGCATGAATGCCATCACTCCAAATATCACCACAAGGACGATTAGTGGATATATCATTGCACCCCTAATTTTACCGACAATCGCTGCATCTTTTTCCTGTTGGTTGGCTACGCGCTGCAATGCATCATCGAGCGTGCCAGACGCCTCGCCCGACGCAACAAGCGCCAAGAATAGCTTGTCAAACACCGCCGGATGTTTAGAGAACGACTCGTGCAATGAACGCCCACCCTCAACCGAAACAATCACCTCTTGTGTCACAGCCTTAAGCCGTTTATTCGGCGTCTGATCTAGCACGGTACGTAAGCTCTGAGAAAATGGTAAACCTGCAGCAATCAGTGTCGACAGCTGGCGAGTAAAGACAACCCTATCCTTAGTCGTAATACGATTACTGAGACGATCGAAAAATCCCTCACCATCTTTTTGTTCTTTGATGGTTATCGGAGCAAACCCCTGATCAATCAACAGCTTTGCAGCAGATCGTTCGGAGTCAGCTTGAACAGTAGCCTTGACGACCTTATCCGTAGAGCTATCTTTTGCCTCGTAGGTGAATTTGCGCACACTTAGCCCCGCATTAGCCTTTCGAACTCAGACAAGTCAACCGCAAAACTGCGAGCATCATCATATGTGACCGTACCGTTCTGCACAAGACTAACAAGCGTCCTATCCATTGTCTGCATACCTGAATCTGCACCAGTCTGGATGACGGCATCCAGCTGGTGACTTTTACCCTCGCGAATAATATTGCGTACAGCTGGGTTAGCAATTAATACTTCAGCTGCTACTACTCGGCCACCGCCAATTGCAGGCACAAGTCGCTGAGAACAGATCGCCATCAAAATATTAGCAAGCTGTGCACGAATTTGCGGCTGTTGATGAGGAGGGAAAACATCAATCATACGATCAATTGATTGAGCTGCACTGTTCGTGTGAAGTGAACCTAGCACCAGATGTCCAGTTTCTGCGATTGTAATCGCAGCACTGATCGTTTCAAGGTCGCGCATCTCTCCGATCAATACAACATCTGGATCTTGACGGAGACTCGAGCGGAGTGCGGCAGAAAAGCTATACGTATCATAATGAACTTCGCGCTGAACAACGACTGACTTCTTGGACTTATGTGTAAATTCAATCGGATCTTCAATGGTAATAATATGCTGAGAAGTCTCTTCGTTGATCTTGTCAATTAGTGATGACAGGGTTGTTGATTTACCAGAACCAGTTGGCCCAGTGACAAGCACAAGTCCTCGAGGAAAATTAGCAAAATTTGACACAACAGACGGAACGCCAAGCTCGGCAATTGTCTTAATTTCATTTGGGATCAGGCGGAATGCGGCGGCAATATTACCACGCTCATGATATGCATTCACACGGAAGCGACCTAGCGTCCCAAATGCAAAGCTGAAATCAAACTCTTTATCTTTTTCAAGGATTTGTTGTTGATCCGTGTCCAGAATTGCAAAAACAAGCATTTCGACAGCCGGCTCATCAAGCGCGTTAAACCCCGCAACCGGAATAAGATCACCATCGACACGAATCATCGGAGGAAGGCCTACCTGCAAGTGAAGGTCAGAAGCTCTGCGGCGAACAACTTCTTCTAGTAATATTTCAATTCTTAGTTCTTGGTTTGTCATTTTTTCCACCCTGTCTTTATTATGCTGTGTCTGCTGTTACGCGATTGACCTCTTCTATGGTCGTAATACCCTGCAACGCCTTTAAATATCCGTCTTGTCTCATGGTAATCATACCCTGTGCTACTGCCAAATTTTGGATCTGCGTTGTTGTTGCGTGAGTGACAATAAGTTGTTGAATATCCTCGGTCACATCCATAACTTCATACAGTCCTGCACGACCACTATACCCCCTTGGGGTTGCGGGGGTATCTTTACCCTTGACTAGAGTATAAGCGTTTTGCCCGGCAAGTGGCAAGTCTTTATAACCTAAATCTTCTGAAACACGTGCAACATCCGCCTGTGTCTTTGGTAGCAGATGCCCAACGGTGGTTAATATATTCTGTGTTTCAATCGGTGTTGACTGGTATGCATCCCTTTTCGCAGACACTCTACGAACAAGTCGTTGGCCAATAATAGTGTTCACCGTACTCGCTATCAAAAAAGGCTCAATTTTCATATCAAGTAGACGAGGTAGCACACCAGCGGCGCTATTTGTATGAAGTGTACTAAACACCAAGTGACCCGTCAGTGCGGCCTGCACAGCTAGATTTGCTGTTTCGTCATCACGAATCTCACCAACCATCACTACGTCTGGATCTTGACGTAAGATAGATCGTAATCCACTCGCAAAAGTGAGTCCAACATCACCATTTACTTGTATCTGATTCACCCCATCCATCTTGTACTCAACCGGATCTTCTAGTGTGACGATATTCACACTGTCATCCTTAATCTGCTTGATCAATGCATACAGACTGGTTGATTTACCTGAACCCGTTGGCCCCGATGTTAACACCATTCCATTTGGACGCTTAATACCCTTTTCTACTGTACGTAATGCGCGCCCAGCATAGCCCATCTCACGGATATCAAATGAGTTACCTGATTTATCAAGAAGACGAATTACTACCTGTTCACCCCAGACAACGGGACTAATAGCAATACGAAGATCGACTTCTTTATTAGCAATTTTCACAGCGAACTGACCGTCTTGCGGAACTCGGTGCTCATCGATCTTTAAGTTAGATAATATCTTTATACGGCTGACGAGTGCGGGCTCAATCGTCTTTGGTAGCTGCATGATTTCACGCAAGACACCATCGACACGACAGCGTATCTTCAGCGCGCCTTCCAATGGTTCTATATGGACATCACTTGCACGAGACTTAACGGCATATTCTAAAATAGTACTGAGCGCACGACTGATCGGCGAGTCTTGGACGATTGTCTTGATAGTATCACTCTCTTCGTGTTCAGCTTCTTTTTCAGAAGCTTCAGCAGCGGCGTCAATTGTTGAAAGATCCGTTCTATATTGGTCGAGTACATGACGAATGCCCGCCTCAGAAGCCATGAATACCTTTATTGGCTTTTCGATGCGATTCGAGAGATAATCAACCGCCTGCACATTACTAGCGTCAACCATAGCAACGGCCAGTCTATTTTGCACCTCGGCAAGTGGCACTGCCATGAAACGCTCAGCTACATCCTCGGGTAAAAGATCGAGCACAGGTTGAGATATCAAACTATTCGTTAGATTTACATACGGAACACCCGATAACACAGCTATTGCATGAGTAAGCATTTCGTCATCAATAATTCGCTGTTCGGTAAGGAGCGCAAAAAGCGGCCGCTTTGAGGTCGCTGACTCTGCAAGCGCGGCCTGAAGCGTATCATGATTAACAAGCCCCTCATCAGATAGGAGCTTGACGAGTTTCTCTTGCATATCTGTCGTCAGTAAAGCCATATATCCTCTATTAATTCGCCGAGCTTGGTTGAGCCGCACTGCTACTTGCAGCCTGATCTCCGATGATAACCTCAACCGTAGGGTTGATGGCGTCTTCGTTAAAAACAGTACTATCAGGAGCGACGACACTCGGAGAAATAGCGTCTACGGTCTTCACTTTAACGCTCTCAGAACTTGGTTTACCAATTACAGCATCAGCCACGAAGTACGCCACTAGCATACTTAATGATGCGATAAGAATTATTGCTGCGATATCTGTATTTTTCATGGCCGTACCACCTTATCTTTTAGCTCGATTGACTGTGCCGGTTGATAGTACGCATAGCCCGAAGCCGACATTACCAGTCTCGCACCCTGTTGTTCAACCGTCAGCGACGTAAGATTGATCGCACGGATTGATCGCTCAACTTGCTGCAGAACCTGCCGCAGACTTTCAGCGTTTCCACTTGCTGCTGAAATAGTAAAACTGAAATCGATTTGATTTGATCCACTACTCGATCCTGAGCCTGATGATGTTTCCACACCCTTTACTGGCTCAACCTTGATTGCGTCGAGCGTAACACCGTTCACACCTGTTAAAAGCTTAGACTGAAGCGATGATCCGAGCGCAGTCGAATTCGCATCTGCCGGCAGCGCATCCAATACAGATTGCACCGCTCTATCCGTATCTTTCAATCGAGTTGACTTAAGGCTATCATCGGTCTCAAGCACACGAATATTATCTCGAAGCTTGGGAACGTTCTGGAGATTGCTTTCGATCGTCGCAAGCGTCTCATTCTTTTGCTGCAGTACCTTATCCCCAAAATCGATCCGCTGCCATAAAAAGAGTGCAATAACCACCGAGAATCCAATCACAAGAGATGCACCAGCCACCCATAAAAACATAGTCCGGTTAGATTTTGTTATTTGCTGCCGTTTTCGAATACCCGTTGTCTTACCGTCCATGATTACTGCTCCCCACCAACATTAGCTGCACGTTCGCTGAATAAACTTTGCGGAATGCGAAGGAATGAATCCGTTACGTTTTTACTGTCAGGCCGAGCAATAATAAGATTCTTGGACGAGCGCGCAAATGTCGCACTGTCGTATTCAAAGCTCATTGTAAATCGCAGTACTTTTTTTCCTGAGGCGTCTTCACCAAAACTAATATCCGACGTCGATACTTCACCTGTAAGTGGCACAGTCATCGATTTGTTATCTTCATCCGTATACGACAACGTCGTACCAAGAATTGTCTTTTTAAACACCTCCGCGGCATCATATATATTATTTGCTTGTCCATCGATACTGATCGTATCTGTTTCTGAATCAATCTTTGCAGAAGATACTGAAATCTGGTTTGGCTGAGGCGGATTAATTGCCGCCAAAATATCAAACATACGTGAATCAATGTTTTTTGTATCATGCATTTCTGATAAACTGCTTAGTTGATGCTGAATTGTAAGCATATTAGATAAATCATCAATACCACTCAGCTCAGCGCCTTTTGTTTCTATTGATCCATCAACGCTTCGACCAAGCAATCCTTGTACCGCTACAAGATAAAATCCCATCAACACAACAACCGAGACAGCCACTATTCCAGCAATAACAGCACCACTGATGACATACGTTTGTATTCGCTTTGCATTCAAAAGCTCTTGTTTTACATCAGGAATAAGGTTAATTTCTATCATTTTTTGTTACTCCGTTGAGCCAATCCTATTGCTATTGCCATTTCTGATGTCAGTGACTGCAGTTTTTGATCACCAGATGGAACTGCAACTTTTTTCCAAGGATCTCCCGCCACTGAATGGATACCAGTCTTTGCGCCCAAGTATTCACTCAAACCCGGGACGATACTAGCGTACCCGGACAATAGCGTCGTTCCAATAGAGATTGAAGGGTACCGTGTCTGAAAAAACTTGATCGACTTCGTGATCTCTGATGCAAACCCATCGAGTGTACTCTCTAGTGCATGTGCAACTTGACCTTCTAGTTTATCTGGCGCAAGACCGAACTTAAGGATAAACTGGCGCGCTTGTTCGTCTTCGATGCTGAGATTCTGAACCGCCGCCCTTACTAATGTCGAAAGTCCATTCGGAATAGTACGCACGAGTCGGGGCATGTCGTTGTAGGCAATCGCCACATTCGTAGACAATTCACCGATGTCGATCACTACTTGCGCATCAGACTGACCAGGTACGATCAGTGATCGAATCATGGCAAGAGAATCCGGCTCGGCTGCGATAACATCAAATCCTAAACTTTCGACCAGCTCGAGGCGCTCTTCTGAATATGATGCCGCAGTGCTTGCAAGCAATACCTCTTGTTGCGAAGGATCATGAAGCGACTGACCAAGTACCGCCCAATCAACCTTGGCGTCATCAAGAGACATGGGAATATATTGATCAATCTGATATTTGATCGTGCCCTTTAATTCAGCTTCGGAAAGCAGCGGCATATCAACTACCGTAATAAATGTCTTGTTTGACGGCAGTCCAATTGCAACATTCTTTGTTTTAATACCACTCTGCCCAACTACGGTCATAATCACTTCGCCCAGCCGACGACGTGCTTCAGACGAATCAGCTGTTGCCGTTTTGATATCTATCGGAGCATATCCATAGTGTTTTAACGACCACTTATCTGGACCCGTCGCGGTCAACTGCACGACACGTATTGCAGTCGTACCTATATCTAGTCCGAAAAAGTCACCCACGCCTTTTATAATTGCCATATTATCCTTCATTATACACAAGCGTTATGCTATCGCAAAGCCCTTTTATTAAAAGCGTGGAGGCAATTCAACAGTTTGCGTTGTCTGCGCTCGAACAGAGCTATGCCCTTCACTGAATCCCCATAAATATGCATCGGCACGAAGATTGAATATCTCAGCAGCATCACCGCTTGCTCCTGCGATGCCAGAGCCGCCTGTGCGTCGCAGGTCAAGTCGTTTTGCGACAACCGGTCCATTGATCGTCAGAGGTGCATTACACACTTCGGATGTTAACGGTGGAGTTCGCTCACACGTTGCAATCGTACCACCACTTCCATCACCCGCCTGACCTATTAGCCACGCATCGATATTTGTTACAGAAGCATTAATAACAATATTTTTAGCAATAATAACAAATTGCGGTATCTCCGCTAACGACGCATAGCCCCCTGCAGCATATGTAATGTTACCGTTAATCGTCACTGTTCCATTGGGGACATTCACTATAACCAGCTTACCCTTTTCAAGCGTACTTGCATCAAGTCGAATGTCGCCATCTAACTTTTGATACACGCCACTTACAACCGACCCACCGTTCATACTCACTGTATTTGCGGTTTCCAAATTAGCCACGGGAGTACGACCCCGAAGAAAATAGCTTGGGAAATTCTGAACGGGCTTCATTCCATTTGCACCAGTAAAGTTGCCGAATTCATTATTGCTATTCGCAAATGTCAGTCGACTCCATAATAATTGGCTCGAACCAACAGATCCATCATACCCGCCTTCAAATCCCGCCCCAGAGGCAATACCACTCACTGAGCCTGGCGCAGTTATTGCGTACTCCGCCCAACTACCAAACGTCTTATTTATCGTACCCGTCTTAGTTGTAATACTACCCTTTGCACCCGGTAGCACGCCACTTACGATGTCGCCTGCAGAAAAATACGACCCTACAGTGACATCACCGCCAGTGACATGAACTGTTGGTCGCTTACCAACTACAACACAAACGATGCGACTATACCTGTCTCGAGGAGTGTCATTTTCGGTCGGCTTTGCTATCGAAAATACATAGCATAATTTCGTACCAACTTGCCATCGATCGTCTACAGCAGCACTGTTCGCAGAACCTAATTCCGCTGCCGTCATCGTGGTATCACCCTGTGAAAACACTTTTGTACCATTGGCAATTTGTGAACACTCTGTTCCAGAGCCTGCAAGAGATACTAGTTGATTACAACTATATCCATCTCGATAGTTCTCTCCAGCTGCATAGTTTAGTCGATCAGTTGATTGACCCCTTGGCACAACAAGTCGCGATACCGACCATGCCGTCTCTCCACTTGGCGTTAATGTACTGCTATTATTTACTTTATAGGTAAATGCCGCACTGTCAGACCCGGATATTATACCTCCACTCGTTGATGTAACGCTAGGAGTTAATGAATACGGTGAAGCCGGTGGTGGCACACAATCTGGACTAGTCTTTGGTATATTCGCATTATATTCACATACTTCAGGAGGGAAAATAGTATTACATGATTTTCTAATTTCGGTTTCAAGCGTGAGAGCAAGGTCATTATAATTTTCACTCACGACAAATGTGTCCGCGCTATTGTTGTAATCTCCCGACACGACATAATTGATTGTGCGACGCTGAGCTGGATCAGCACCAATACTCCCGCCTATAACTTTGATACCAGCATTCTGATGTTTTCCGGCTGCGATTCGCCCGGCTTCGGTTGGGCCAACAGTCCATCCACCACCGGAGTTTGGCTGTCCATCTGTCATGAAGACGATTATATCTGTCTGATTAAAAACATTATTCAAGGCGGGATTTCGTACATTGCCGTTATAGCCAAATCCTTGCTCATAATTCGTATTACCAGATGACACAATTGAATTCAGCATTGTGTTGAATGTCGACGGAGTCTCGCCTCTCGAACTTACATAGCTATGATACGGTGCATTAAAGTTTCGACCGTTATAGTTCGGATCAGGGTTAGATCCAGGAGGAACGGTACCAATCCAGAGAGATCCATTGCCATTACCCGTTGAATCATCTACGCCAAGTGCCGATGAAAACGTCCAAAAAGCCAGCTCAATCCTACTATCATAAAGTCCTGTCGGCTGAAATAACCTCCTAATTTGATTACGTATAGTCTCGACATTACGAGCACCGACTGATAACGAACGATCGATCACCATTGCTGCTCGACAAATCTTATCCGAATTAGGAACACCTTGTGCATGAACAACCGATACTGTCGTTAACCCCCATACGCTCATACTAAACAAAAAAACAAGGATAGCAAAAGGAAGTGCCCCGATAATCTTTTTGCGCAAATGCATAAATCGATACATAATCAAACACCACCCAGCTTTGATACTCGATCAGCCTCAGCATCATAAAAACTTTTCTCAATACCAGTCTTGTTTTGAGGACTTTTTGCCCATTCACCAGCTAGTCGATAATATTTAGCTGCATTTGAGTAGTCTTTTTGATCTTCATATAGTCTTGATAGCCAGTCTGCCACCAAGAACTTGTCTGGATTGGAGACCTCGACTTCTTTCATTGCAGCAAACGCTTTATCGTACTGACCGGCAGCATAGTAGACGCCCGACAAATCGATTGCCAGCTCAGTCTTTCGCTCTTGCGACGTCTCTGCAGCAATAGCCTGCTGATACACTTTGTTAGCGGCATCGGTATCATTATTTCCAACTTCTTCGAAAGCTTTTTGACGAAGATCTCCGTCATCGCGCGATTGCTTAAATGATTCGCGTGCTCTAGCAATATCAGCATCGCTCGGAGCACCAGATTCGTCATCTGTTCCATTTTGCGCCGCCTGATATGAACGCCATACGAAAAACCCACCGATACTCAAGCCAACTACTAAAAGTACAGCGATTATAGTTATAATCACTTTCGTCCGAGTCTGCCGTTCGCGTCGTTCTCGTTTTATCTTTTTACTCATAGCCCACTATATTGCTTATTGTTAAGCATAGTATAGACGATAGCCGACCATTCAACAAGTTATTTCTGCCCACTTCCCATCAGTAGACATAAGCTTTACAAAACTTTAGCTAAAACGAGATTGAGTGCTTATTTCCGAGGTGCCGATCAATAACACTGCGATATGTATACTAAGTAAGAGTTGCACGTGAAGCATTTGCCGACTGCTTTGCCTACGTAGTTTACAATGTGCGCCAACCAGCGACAAACTAGCCGAGGCTGTTTCGTAAAGCCATCAAAGTAAAGTTAGCTGGACAACCCCTGTAAATGATATAGTAGACACATGAGTTTATCTATCGGCATCGTCGGCCTTCCAAACGTCGGCAAATCAACACTGTTCAATGCACTAACCAATGCAGAAATTTTGGCTGCGAACTACCCTTTTGCGACGATCGAGCCAAATACTGGTATTGTCCCCGTTCCTGACCCACGACTCACTGAACTACAAAAAATGTATTCAGCCGATAAAGTCATTCCGGCAACGGTGACCTTTGTCGACATCGCGGGGCTCGTCGCAGGTGCGAGCCAAGGCGAGGGTCTGGGTAATAAGTTCCTCGCAAATATTCGCCAGTGCGATGCGATCGTTCATATTGTTCGGGCATTCGAAAACGACAGCGTGCTGCGACATGACGAGAGCGCAGTCAATCCTAAAAATGATATTGAAATCATCAACACCGAACTTATCCTCGCTGATATCCAGACGATCGAAACCCGCGCAGCCAAGCTTCACAAAGAAGCCAAGTCGAAACCCGCCGCTCGTGCGCAGCTCGACTATATTCAAACACTTCTTGCCAAGCTCCAGGAGGGCACGCCGCTCTCTCGCATTGCAGACCTCGACACCGAGCTTATCCAGGATCTTCATCTTCTGACTGCAAAACCAGTCATTTATACATTTAATGTCGACGAAGACACGCTCAGCAACGATGCAAAGAAAACCGAACTCACATCGCTCGTCGCCCCTGCACGAACAATTTTTGTATGCGCCCAACTCGAAGATGAAATCAAAGCACTCACACCAGAAGACGCCGCTGAACTACTTGAAAGTTACGGCGTTAAAGAAACAGGCCTACAACAGATGATCCACGCCGCCTATGACACGCTCGGTTTGCAAAGTTATCTCACTGCCGGACCAAAAGAAGTCCGTGCATGGACAATCAAACAAGGTGCAACCGCCCCGCAAGCCGCAGGCGTCATTCACACTGACTTTGAACGTGGATTTATTGCCGCACAGATCGTTGATTATGATGATTTAATAGCTGCCGGATCAGAAACAGCAGCAAAAGCATCTGGTAAAGTCCGAACTGAAGGTAAAACGTACGTCATGCAGCCTGGCGATATCGTTGAATTCCGATTCAACGTCTAATTATTTCGTACGCTTCAATAAATAAAACCGTTCTTGGTTGCCTTTTGCGCCCGCGACATCACTATCTCTTTTGTCTTGTATCACAAAATGCTGCTTCGCCCACGTCTCGAAATCTCGTAGAATCTGACGGCGAACTGAATCATTTTTGATAACACCTTTGTTCACCTGTTCCCGACCTGCTTCAAATTGTGGTTTAAGCATCGCAACAATTTGGGTATCAGCGCCACTCAGTTCTTTGGCTATGTGCGGCAATATTTCACGAAGACTAATAAACGATACGTCCATGACAACAATATCTGGCTTATCATCGAGATAAAAATCACGGATATCTGTTTTTTCATGGAGCTCGATCTTTGGATGTTTTCGAAGTGATGGATGTAACTGATCCGTTCCGACATCAACTGCATATACTTTTGCGGCGCCATTCTGTAGTGAGTAATCGGTAAACCCGCCCGTACTGCTACCGACATCAAGAACCTTTTTGCCGCGGAAATCGAGTTTTAATAATTTAGCCACAGATGCTAGTTTCAACCCTGCACGCCCAACATAGCGCTCGTCACTTGTCACGGATATCTGGCTATCTTCACGGACAAACACACCAGATTTGTTGGCAATTTTGCCATCGACTAATACTTTGCCGAGTTTTATCCAGCTTTCAGCCTGAGACCGACTCGTCACCAGACCTCGTTTTGTTAATTCTATATCAAGTCGTTGTTTTGTCATTTACCCTATTCTACCTCTGTTAGAGCTATTTGTCGAATTTGCATTAAACGAGAAGAGGCCTCGGTATACGCGGTGTCGAGGGGTCGCCTCTACACGCACGTACACCGAGACCATCAACTCAGAACAACGGACTCAGCACTCATTCGGCGCCGGGACCCCCTTCAGTCGCTGATCCAGCCACGAAAGGAGTTCCGGAAATGCCGTGAGCGTCGCAATTGCGTGCTCCCCGAACGGCAGTCGCAACACCGAAGGTACCCCGAGCGAACATTGCTCTGCGTACAGCTCGTCGGCCATCACCTTGGGTATCCAGAACTCCTCGTTCCCATTATAGACAAACAGGGGGGTTCCATAAGCGACGCCCTGCAGCTTATTGTCGGCATAAATCTGTTGCGCCAACTCTGACTGGAAGGGATTCTCTAGTGGCGTCAGGACTTGTAGATCGACCGGCAGTAACCCGAGCAGCGCCATTCCGACGATGCACTGATCTCGAAGTGCTGGGCCAACCTGCAGTGCGACGTTCCCTAGCTGCGACAATATCTCGGGATATTCCCTCGATACACCCATGCCAGCGGCGACCTCCACGCCCTTCGCGGCATTGAACGTGCCGTTGAGGCTCTGAGTAAGCACGGCCATATCAATTGGCGTTCCGCCAACCGCTGCGCCGACGATAATCGGATCGCTACCGCCCAGTTCAGGTGCATACGAATCGATTAACTTCGCGGCACCATTAGTGGCAATTGCCCCACCAGAGTAGCCTTGCATGGCCACCTTGCTGGATCCAAACTGGTCAGGCAGCAGATTCTGCATCGCCCGAATCGAATCGAGGATGATATGTCCTGCTACCTTGGTAACAGCATACGCCATCCGCGGACCTTCATGATCCGGGATCAATACGGCATAGCCTTGATTTGCAGCCCACGCGGTCACTGGTGGGATGTAATCGGTGACGCCCGTTTTCAGCGACACGCCATTTGCCATTGTGTAGCCAGGCGTACAGTCTCGCCCCAACCCGTTTATCGGCAAGTTGTTCACCAATACCGGCCTACTGCCAACGCCCGACCATGGTATCGCTGGGATCACCAGCGACGCCGTACCGAATGAGGGCTGATTCGAAGCATCATTGCTACGAAACTTCACCTGCACCACTCGTTCGACCGGTGCACCAACAAACGGTGCCGCTGTCGCCGTAATGTCACGATGCTCAATGATCTGCCCGTTGGCAAAACCCGCCAAATTGACCGGATAGTCATTGAAAAAAGCATCACGAACGTCGGACGGCATCATTGCCGCCCTAGCCCCTTGAATGGCCACCAGATCATCGTTCTGCTGATCATCCGGTGATAGTGCAGCAACCGGCGGGATTTCTCCTGGCGGCAGGTGAAATTCCGGCTCTGGGATCACTTGATCCAGCGCCTCCGGAATTGTCGGTACTTGGTCGAGCATGCCATCGATCTGACCCTGGATTTGACTTTGAATCTGCCCCAGGTCGATCGGCGGTACAAACGGCTGAGCGTTCGCCGAACTAGCGAACAATACACCAACCATGGCGCAACTAAATAGAACAGTACAAGCCCTGCGAACGAACGTCGTTGTTCGATGCATAACTTATCCTTCCAAAGAAGTAGTGTTCTGAGTTGTTAGTCTGCAACGCGGCCGCTACAAACTAATTATAGATCGCAGCACTGCAGACGAAAGAACTCGCCAGCAGCACTACCTTGACAGCTGTCGCTGTCGGCGTGTCGTTAGTATACGCCTACTATGATACCTAAGTAAACCTTAAGTAGTTTATTTCTTGCGCTCGCGATATTCACCACTTGTCGTATCGACAGACACTATGTCACCGGTTTTAATAAATGCAGGCACTTTAATCACCAGCCCAGTCTCAAGCGTTGCATCCTTGAGGACACTACTCGTTGTGTCACCCTTAACAACATCTTCGCTATATGTCACTTCTAGATACAGATTTTTTGGCAATTCTACGTTAATAACACGATCATCGAAAAACTGAAGACTCAGCTCATCACCCTCTTTTAGATACTGTTGGGCAGCGTCAACAATATCTTCACTCAGTTGAAATTGCTCAAAACTCTCTGGATCCATAAAATGAAAGTCAGTGCCGTCTTTATACAGATACTGGACTGTTTTGTTTGTCACCTCTGCACGCTCAATCTTATCCTGTCCCTTGAATGTTTTTGGAATAACACTTCCGTCAATTAGATTCTTCAGTTTGACATTCACAATACTTCCACCGCGACCCATCACTTTTTGATTGTAATCTGTCACTCGGTATGGCTTGCCTTCAATTTGGCAAACAACACCTTTTTTTAGTTCAGTCGGTTGGTACATTATGAATTCTCCTTCGATGAATTAACCAATACGTTTTGTATTTGGAAATACGACACAGCGCACAGATATACTCTATGCGCTGAAACGTTTTCTAAAATTAATTAGATGTGACAAAAGGCATCAATGCCAAATGTCGTGCACGTTTAATAGCAACAGCTAGCTGTCGTTGCTGCTTCGCGCTTAAACCAGTCTTTGCGATTGGTTCAATTTGTCCATATACATTGATAAAACGCTGCAATGTTTTGACGTCTTTGTAGTCAAAATATGCAGGTGTGTCTTTTTTGAATCGTTTCATTAGTGCCATAATTTAATCTCCTAGAAAGGTATTTCACTGAGGTCGATAGGCTTGTCGTCGATATCTTCGATAACAACATCCTCAGATTTTTTATTACTTGATTGTGAATTGTTTGATCCGCCAGCATTACCGCCATTTTCACCACTTGGTCCATCCAAAAACGTCACGTCAGTTGCCACAACTTCTACCTTGCTGCGCTTTTTGCCAGTTTCTTTGTCATCCCAGCTATCCTGTCGCAAACGACCCTGCACTAGGCAGCGACGACCTTTTGACAGATATTGACTAACGAGTTCACCGAGCTTTTCCCATGCCGTAACATCGAAAAAATCAGCTGCATCTTCTTGACCGCCACGATCAACGGCGATACTAAAACTTGTGATAGTCTTGCCAGTTGTTGTCGTGCGGACTTCTGGATCGCGCGTCAAACGCCCCATCAGAATCACTTGGTTAATACTTTTTGCCATATCCCTCTACTCCCCTCAGTTATTCTTATTCTTCGTCACGATTATCACGGCTGTCGCGACTATCGCGGAAATCGCGAACTTCGCCAGATTCGTTACGCTTTTTTTCGCGTTCCTTATCTTCCTGAATTGCCTTGCGGCCTTTTTCGTTGACACTTACTAGTAGGTAACGAAGTACTTCGTCAGTAATGTTTAGCGTGTTGCTAATCTTTAATGGCGCAGTTGCTGGAAGTGTTACATCCATGTATACATATACTGCAAAGTCTTCACGGTTGATTTTGTACGCAAGTTTCTTCTTACCCCAGTTATCTTCTGTGGTAATCTCACCGCCAGCGTTTTTGATAATGTCACGGACTTTTGTCAGTGGCGTCTCGATGTCTGCTTCGAGATCAGGGTGAATTAGAACGGTTAGTTCGTATTCTTTCATAGATTTCCTCCTCTGGAATCCTTATGGATGCTCATTTCGAGAATGAGCCGAGTTGATAACAATAGTATTATAACCCACCTCTGTAGTTTTGTCTAGTTACACCTGGTAGATGCTAGACTTCGTCAGAGCTGTTTAGTTCATCCATACTACGGATCAATACATCGCGCGGTTTGCTGTTACCGCTCGCTCCACCAACAATTCCTTGATCTTCCATTGTATCGATGTATCGTGCCGCTTTAGCATAGCCAATACCCAATCGTCGCTGCAGCAGACTAGCGCTCGCCTTGCCACTGTCGATCACTATTCGGAGTGCTTCTTGGTACGTCTGATCACCGCTCGTGTCAGTTGCAAAGTCCATTACGACACCACCCTTGCCGTTCAGTTGTACTGGCTGACTAACAATTTCATCATTGTACTGTGGCGCAGACTGCATACGCAGATGATCAGTGATCTTGATCACTTCTTCGTCCATGACCCAGGCGCCCTGAATACGCTTTGGCTTGCTCATACTTGGTGTCAACATTAGCATGTCACCCTGACCAAGTAATTTTTCTGCACCCGTTTGATCTAGGATAGTACGACTATCAATTTGTGATGCAACGGTAAAGGCGATACGGGCAGGAACGTTTGCTTTGATCAGACCAGTAATGACATCTACTGACGGACGCTGGGTTGCAAGCACCAGGTGAATACCAACCGCACGTGCTTTTTGTGCCAAACGAACAATCAGCCCTTCTACGTCGCGGGCAGCAACCATCATCAGGTCAGCCAACTCATCAATTACAATCACGATATATGGCATCGCACCGTCTTCGTGTTGTTGCGGGATACCATCTTCGTCATCAACGGATATCTTTTTGCTACCATTCGCCAGTTTCTGATTGTACGATTTGATATCACGTAATTTTTCATCAGCAAGCAATTTATAGCGTCGTTCCATTTCGTTGACCGCCCATTTCAATGCGCTAATTGTCTTTTCAGGTTCGGTAATGACAGGTGTCAACAGATGTGGAATGTCCTCGTACGGAGCCATTTCTACTTGTTTTGGATCGACAAGGATAAGCTTCATTTCGCTTGGACTATTGCGGTACAGTAAACTCGTCAGCAACGTATTGATCATTACTGACTTACCACTGCCCGTTTGTCCAGCAATCAGCAGGTGGGGCATTTTATTTAGTTCACCGACAACAGCTTCTCCGGAAATATCTTTACCAATCGCAAAACTCAATGGTTCGCGATTATTTTTCCACTGTTTTGCAGATAGAATACCATACAGCCGAACATCTGCTGCGCGGCGATTCGGCACCTCAATACCGACTGCACGCTGGCCTGGAATTGGTGCTTCGATACGAAGCGATTGCGCCGCTAGATTGAGTGCAATATTTGTTTCAAGCGCAGTAATACGCGTCAGTTTGACGCCACTTGGCGGTTTTAACGTGTACTGTGTTACTTTCGGGCCGATATTTGCGCCTTCCATCTCTACATCAATGTTAAATTCACTCAATGTGTCTTTGATAGTTTGCGCATTTTGTTGCACATCACCCGCATCCGCTGGCGACTGCTTCTTTTCTAGTAGCTCAACACTTGGTGCTTTCCAATTAGGGTCATTGACAGACACTAGTGCTGCCTGCTCTTCCGCTGCCTTATCTTGCTTTACGCTACCCCGAAGACTCGATAATTTCGACGGCTTTTTATCTTCGTTTAGCTTCGCAAGATCGTCTGCATTCAGCGTTGGCACGCCTTCATTCATCTTGAAATCAGTGATAGGCGTCGACTTCTTTTGATCAGCTACTTCGCTAGCAACGGCCGCTTTGCGCATCACTGCGACATTTTCATTATCAAACTTTTCGGTCTGTAGCATTGCCCAGATTTTTTTGATTATCGAGATTGGTGATACGCGAATAACAAACAAAACTGTTATCACAATAAGGAGTATATAGATAAATGCCGCGATTGGTGGCTCGACAAGTTTTAATGTTGCACTGTTTACCATTTCACCAACAAACCCACCATGTGCTATTCCGTCTGTATCTTTCAGTAATCCAAAAACACCTGCAAACCAAATAATCAACATCGCCGTGGCAAACTTCATAACAAGTGGCAGTTTGTTGTGCTCGGCACGAAATATCTCGACAGCCACATACGTGAATAGTACGGGAATAACATAAACACCATACCCGATTGTGTTCATCGCAGTCTCTTGTATCCACTCAAGAATAGGTCCGCCAGCCCCAAACCATGCGACGACGAGCAATATTGATATTGCGATAAGTGTCAGTGCTACTACTTGTTGCCAGAATCCAGCCGGCAAGCTATGTTTTGGCCCTGACGATGCAGCTTTCTTTTTAGAGACTTTTTTCTTTTTTGCCATAACTGTTTTCTATTATATACTGTTTCCTGCACTATATTATAGCAAATTTTACTACGATTTGCAATAGCATAAGCATATTATGCATTAGTATTGCTTTTTTAGCATAAGTATGTTAATATAAACTTAAAGTTACTATCAAAAATAAACAGTACATCATGAACAAACTACTCCTTATTCAGCACCAAAAATCAGTCCTTGTAGCAACTATGGCTATCATTTTGCTGTCCTCGGTGACCGCATCGGCCTACATTAATACGGCTCTACGCCATGATACCGAGACAAAAATTGCAAAATCGACAGAGGCTGCCAAGAAATCAACGTTAAATACTCAACCCAACACCAATGATGGTATTGCCGGACAAGGTGAAAATGGTAATCAAACGCCAGGTAGTAAAGAACAGGCTAATACAGCCCCAAATAGCACGTCATCTCCATCAACGGCAGGACAAGGTTCTCAGGGATCTACTCCGTCTTCTTCTGGTTCAAGCACAAAACCGAGTGGATCAAGCGGCGGTGGAACTAGCGGCGGGTCTAGTACATCACCAACCCCTCCAACAACTCCTACGACCCCAACCTGCCCTGTTGGTCAAACAGGAACTCCACCGAATTGCGTCACGCCTGCCCCAAAACCATTAGGAGTTGCCGGTAGCTGGACGTTAAAATTTCAAGATGAATTCAACGGAACTAGCCTAAACACATCGATATGGGCAACACAACGCGGCGAAGCAAATGGAGCCTATGGGAATCCTTATAATCCACAATATGAAGATGCATTTTACCTCGCAAATAATCCAAAAGTAACGAATGGTAACTTAGTATTAACATTAAACAAAGGCACGACAAACGGCTATCCCTACAGTTCTGGTATGGTTCAAAACGGTCGGAGTTTCAGTTACAAATATGGCTACACCGAAGCTCGTGTCAAAGTTCCAGGCAATGCCGGTGTCTGGCCTGCCTATTGGACGCTTGCATCACCTATCGATAAATATTGGCCACCAGAGATTGATATTTTCGAATTTGGCATGGAAGGTAACAACACACACCCATGGTTTAATTACCATTACGGTGCATATCCAAATAACGGCCAGTTTGGAGTAAAAAGATACGGAAACGCTGCAATCAATTACTCGCAAGATTTTCACACCTATGGCATGCTATGGCGCTCAAATATCATTCAGGTATACATAGATGGCCAGCCAGGACCAAGCTATACCACTAGCGGTAATATCACCAGCTTACCTCAATATCTTATTTTTAACCTCGGTCTGAAAAAAGGCGCAAACGTCCCATCTGGCACTACCATGCAAGTCGATTATGTTCGTGTTTGGCAGTAATACTCATACATAATAAAACACCCTACGTACATAGGGTGTTTTATTATGTACTACTGTTAGTACGCGCGAAGGTCTGTTTTTGGCCGAAGACTAGGATCCGTCACTTCTGTGTCGGGCATTTGCTTTGGAGGAAGATCATCACGAGGTGGTTTTGGAACAATGCCGCCTACCGCTATCGGTGCACCCGTTGCATTTGAATTTGACGAAGGACGGTTGCCACCACGATTATCACGAGAGTCACGCTGTTCGCGGTTATCGTTGCGATTGTCGCGGTTTTGGCCACCACCACCAATTTCATTAATGACAGGAATAACGATTGGCGTTCGACGTGTCTGATCATACAAAATGTGTGTAATCTCGTCTTTCAACTCTTTTTTGATCTGATCAAGATCGATGCGTTTACCGCTAAAACTGCGGGCAACTTTTTGCTTTAGATACTGACGGATCATGCCCATCAACTCTTCACTGTCACGGAGATAAATAAATCCACGACTGATGATGTCAGGACTTGTCATTAATCGCCCGTTACCGCGGGCAACTGTTAGTACGACGACGAACATACCCTCTGTCGCCATGTGGATACGGTCTTTGAGCACGACTTCGCTAACGATTGCACCACTATCGTCATACATTGTGCCACCGACAGGAATACGGCCGTTCTTTTTTGCGCCTTCGGGCGTCACCTCGATAACATCGCCACTGTCACATACAAAGATGTTCTTGCGTGGAATTGCCGCTTCTTTTTCTGCAAGTTCTGCGTTATGAACCAACATATGGAATTCACCGTGGATCGGCATGTAATAGGTTGGGTTCAGTGCGTTAATCAGCTTAACATGATCATCATAGTAGCCATGACCAGATAAGTGGAGTGGACCAATATCGGTCAGGTGCGTTTTGCCATTTTGAATAACTGCGCTACCTTCTCGCATAAGTCCGTCTACGGTACGCGTCACATACTTTTCATTGCCTGGAATTGCATTTGAGCTAAAGACGATAACGTCACTATTTTTGATCTTGATAAATTTGTGTGAGCCTGTCGCCATCCTATTGAGCACTGCGTTGAACTCACCCTGTGAGCCAGTACAAACAATTGTTACTTTACCGTCAGGAAACTTCACGACGTCTTCCATCTTTACGACAACATCTTTAGGTATCTTGATCGCACCAGCGCGGAGTGCGACTTCCAGGTTTTGGATCATACTGTAGCCGGCAAATGCGACTTTACGATCATGTTTTTTTGCTTCTTCAAGAATGATCTGCATACGGTGAATCTGGCTACTAAAACAGCTGAGGATCAGACGTGAGTTCGGATATTTATCCATTACCTGTCCCATTGATACCTGGATATCAAACTCACCGTGGCCGTGCGTACCCTCTGATTCACAGTTGGTCGATTCATTCATGAGCATCAAAATGCCTTCTTTTGCAGCAATTTCAGTTAGCCGTTCGAGATCGAATTTGCGACCATCGACAGGATTGTCTTCGAAACGCCAGTCTCCTGTGTCAATCAGTACGCCAAGCGGCGTGCGAATCACGACTGCCGTCGCATCTGGGATTGAGTGGTTGACGCGAACAAGTTCGATACTGAAGTTGTCACTGACCTGAACGCGTTCGTGCGCTTCTGGATCCATTTCGTGGTACTCAGGCTCGTATCCACTGGTCGCCTCTTCCATTGTTCGCTGAATCATACCGAGTGTAAATTTACTAGCATATACGGGCGCTGGGATCTTGTCAGCGACATGTCGATATGCACCAATATGATCAAGGTGACCGTGCGTAAAGACCTGTGCGCGAATCTTGTGCTTGTTTTCAAGAAGATACGTAATATCTGGAGTAATGTAGTTTATACCTGGATAATCAGCACCAGGGAACAAGAACCCGCAGTCAATCACAATGATGTCATCTTCATATTCGATCGCCATCATGTTTTTACCGATACCCATTTCACCCAAACCGCCAACTGGCATGATCTTTAGGACTGGACCTTTGGTCTTTGGTTGACGTTTTGCATCTGCCAGACTGAATTGACGACCGTCGTAGCCGTTGAACAATGATTTATTCACTGGAATGTTAATCATGTGCTGACTGGCTCGCAAATTGACGTTTTCGCTCGTTCGCCGCTGTGCTCGAAATACCTCGCCCTTGCGGGTGTTCGTGCTATTAAGAACGGTGTTGTTTGATTTCTGGCGTTGTTGACCCTGTGGCCGTTTGCTCTGATCGTCAGGTGTTGTGTTAGAGAGTCTTCGTTGACCCATAGTGCGTTTTCTCCTTTTGTTATCGGAATGAATTGTAATATTGCTAAATAAATACGAGTCGAGGGATGAAGGTAGATGACTTTATCTGGTTTTCCCTCTTTGTAAGTAATACCATTATACCAAACCAGTTCTTACATAGCAACTTTAGTATCATTATCGGAAGGTGGCGGCTATTAACGCGATGAATACAAACAAATCAACAATTGCATGGATTACCAAATTAATTAGTAAGTTATTCGTCTTTGAATAGATATACCCCTGATATAGTGTATAGAGCAATAATGGAATGATAATCCATCCCTGAAATCCTACTTGGTACAAAAACGTCGTAAATAACAGAGCCTGCAGTAGATTTGCCCACCCTACATGTAAATATCGACGCAAAATACCATATATTGCCGCAATAAAGAAAAATTCCTCCCACATGCCTATCGCCATGATTGCACCAAATACAAGTGCTATATCCCAGGCTGTAGAGATTGGCCAATGATGAGCAGCGTCGGTCGTGAAAAAATAGACAAATAGCGTCACCGGAACTATCGTCGATGCAAAAATCACATATCCAAACTCGATAGGTTTCCACTTCTGCAGGTCGATATGCAAATGAATAATATCTGTTTTAAATACATATTTACCAATAATAATTGGCAGCGCAACCGCCACGGCCATACCCAGCAACATAAATACCGGCAGCCAGCCCGTTGTAGCAGTTTGGACGGGAGTTATACTCATTACAATGATCATTGCCGCCATAATCATCAGATACTTACGTTGCGAGGCAGGAACCCATCTCCACACGACAAAAGCGGCAACAAACCATGCAGCACAACTAACGACCGGCGCAGCATACATAACTGCAGATGCGTAGGCTAGCACGACTAATAGTCCAAACAAAATAAACGGATATTGTTTTCTAGTGGCCTGCGATTGAGACTGAAGTATATGCATAGCCGACACTTTATCTCGTTATAAATATATTGAGCACATCAGGATAATGAGCATTGATGAGCGCTAGATAGAGTACAAAATCAATCGTAAGATGAATGGCAATAATATAGACCAAGTTTTGCGTGCGCCGAAACACCTCACCCTGTAGCAACGCAAAAGGATAGATCAGAAATGGTGCCCATCCTCGAAAACCTAGCTCGTAAAGGAATGCAGTAAACAACACGGCCTGTATAAGGTTTGCGACCCAAAACGGCACGTGTTTCCGCAATAACGCCAAGCACGTAATGATAAAGAACAACTCATCCCATATACCAAGTCCATTCGTACCAATAAACAGTACGCCCAGTTGTCCAGGAGACAGCTCGACCGACCAGTTTTGATATGCACCAGTCGACTGCATCCAAAATGGGAGTAGCAGATAGCTTAATACAGCAGCGAGTACCAAATACCCAATATGAGCTCGTGTCCACGTGTGCCTAGCGATTGGAAATTCGATTATTTTCTCTTTATAAATATAGCGGGTAACGTAGAATGGCAATCCAACAGCAGCGGCTAATATCAAACCCATGATTGTCATATGTTGCAGATCGATATCTGTATTAATAGGAGCAAGTGCTAAAATTGCAAGAGACCCGAATAATAAAAGGATGTGTTTTCGGAATGATTTTTCCGCGTATAATGTCACTAACGATCCAAACGCCAGAACACTGTATCCAGCTAACTGCTGCTCCAACGGAATGGCAAGTACAGCACCAATCATCAATGCACCCAAACTGATACTTTTTGCAATCATATGCCTCATAACTTGCCTTATTTTAGCATAGTCATAGTGTATTGAATGTCGCTACTGAGAAATTATAATTTCTTGATAATCATAGGAACGTTCAAAAAATCGTCTATCAATGTTTGTCGAAGAGATCCGTTATACAATGCAGCTGCGGGATGATAAAGCGGTACGATGACTAAATAATCATCACCAAATTTGATTCGTTTTGGTTGGCCATGGATTTGACTGATTTTCATGTCTGGCAAAAAATACTCCATACTATGACGGCCGAGTGTTATGACAACCTTCGGCTGAATAATCTGAAGCTGTTTAAGCAAATACGGCCAAAAGGCTTTCTTTTCGTCGGGCGTCGGGTCGCGGTTCTCGGGCGGACGGTATTTGACGATGTTCGTTATGTACACATCCGTCCGCTTCATTTCGGCGGCGGCTAGCATTTCGTTCAAAAACTTACCAGCCGCACCAACGAATGGCAATCCTTGCTCGTCTTCGTTTTTGCCTGGTGCTTCACCGATAAACACAATATCGGTGTTAAGATTGCCATCGCCAATAACCAGATGTGTGGCTGTCTTGGCTAATTCCAGACAAACGCCTTTGTCGATAATAGTGTCAGCTAATTGCTGCATAAGAACCGCTTTATTCATATGACCAGTATACCGCATAGCAATGTACGACTATTGGAGACAGGTGTCTGCGATAGGTTTTGGAACATGATTCGTCGCACCACTTGGCGAAATAATCGTAATAACAGGAATGACAATTGGCGTCAGCCCCGTTTGCTTGGTAATATGTTTTTCAACTACTTGCTTTAGCTGAGCCTTAGCATTGTCAACAGTCAGGCTATTAACAGCGCGACCACGAAATATCGCTTTGATCTGCAAACGCAACTGATCCATCAGTTCACCGTTGTCACGAATGGCAATCGTACCTCTGGTAATGATGTCGGGGCTAGACGCAAGCCTACCGGTCTTTCGATAAACAACCGCCATACATGTGACGAATCCGTCGTCCCGGAGTGACAATCGATCTTTGACGACAAGTTCCGAAACGATCGATCCTGTCTGATCTACTAGCACAGATCCTGCGGTGACACGTCCGGTGATTCGTGCAGCTTTGCGTGCGGATAGCTCAACAACCTGGCCATTTTCAGCCATTAGAATGTTATCCGACGGAATACCATTCTCTAACCCAATATCACGATGATACGCACGGTTCAATGCACCACCATAGATTGGCATCAAATACCGTGGCCGCGTCAACAGAATCATTTCAGCATGTTCATCGCGGTTACCATGACCAGATACGTGCAGCGGTCCACAGCCATCAATCTGATGCGTTGGGTGACGGAATTGTTTGACACCGATTCGCGCCAAATCGTCACCAATCGTCTGATAGCTGCGTTCATTACCGACAATCGGCGTGCTACTAATAACAACACTATCGCCAGGCTTTAGCTTGAGATATTGATGCGTACCGGCTGCCATGCGTGTCATTGCCGCACCGGGCTCACCTTGCCCGCCAGTGCAGATAACAATTAGCTTGTCATCGGAAATAGTGGCCGCTTCACGGATTGGAATCAATGTGCCTTTTGGCACTTCCAAGGTTCCCAACCTCACCGCCAATTCTGCCGTCGCCATCATACTGCGACCATCCAGCGCAACCTTGCGGCCACTTGCGTGCGCGGCATTAATAATCATTTGCACTCTGTTCATATTCGTCGAAAAGACCGCAATGAACAAACGTCCCGTCACCGAATCGATTAATTCATAAAAGCTATCTTGGAGGGTATGTTCGGTTGGCGTTCGGCCAAGCTTTGTCGCATTGGTACTTTCGCTCATAAGTAGCAACACCCCGTCATCACCCATTTGTCTCAGTCTTTCAACGTCGCTTGGACGTGAGTCGAGCGGTTCTGGATCGAGGCGAAAATCTCCCGTATTAATAATCCGTCCGACTGGCGTCTGTACGGATATTGCTGATGATTCCGGAATAGCATGCGTCACACGGATTAGTTCGATCGTGAACACACCTAGCCGTAGTGTCTGATGCGCGTCCATGTCTAGGACGATTTGTTCGGGCTGATACGTCATACCGTTATCAGTGGCCTTTTCAAACTGCACGTTTACCATCCCTATCGTAAAACGACTACCAATGATTGGCGCAGGGTTATTCGGGACTGTGTGGATGAGTGCACCGATGTGATCCATGTGTCCATGACTGATGACATAGCCACGCAGTTTATGGCGAATAGATTCCAGATACTGCACAGCAGGAATCGCGTAGTTCACGCCAGGTAAATCAATCCCCAGTGCAAATCCACAATCGAGCACGATTGCATCGTCGTTGTATTCAACAACGATCATATTCTTTTCACCGATGCCGTTTTGACCACCAAGCGGAATAATACGAAGCGTGTCTTTCGGAATGGGTTTTAGTGTTGATTTTGCTGTTCGGTGCGGCGCAACCACACCTTCAATTCGTTCATTTTTACGGCGAACGGCCGGTGAAATCGTTTGTTTCATTTTGTTTCTCCTACCCTAAAGCATCTGTAGTCTGACCGTCATATGTGCATGTAAATATACATTTCAGAACATGCCTGAAATAGCCAAACATGAGATTGAGATCCTCAGGTATATGTTAATAGTTAAGATTGAACAAGATTGTTCTTGTGCAAATGTAAACAACATTTGTCGTTGCTATGATTTGATCAAGAAATGCTTGGTTGACAAGCCAATATAATTATATTATAGCACTATATAGATTATATTGCAACAGTCTCGTCGTTTTTAGTCGATTTTTTCAATTATCATATCTAGCTGAGTGGTAAACGATTGATACTGCAGCTCAAAATCTTGCCTGCCATCTATTTGAATAATGAACTCAGAAGTAGTCGGCTCTTCGATCTGTTTGCTATAGTGCCCTACAGCAGCGGTCGCCGATTCAAACGAATGGTTCGTTTGCCCATCTGCAGCGTCACGACCAGCTAACCGTTGCACTGCAACATCTACCGGCGTTTGAATGCGAACTACTATTCCCCTGCCGCCAAATCGTGATACAACATCAGCCATCTTTCTTCGTTCTTCACGCGTGTTTGCATTACAGTCGTACACTACATCATTGCCAGATTTTATTATCTGGCCAGCAGTATAGTCCAGCGCCCCAAAAGTAAGTTGATTATTGTAGGATCGTTCTATTGCGTCAGTGTGATGCTCTCTAATAGCAGGCAAACTACCCCACATCGAGAATCGCAGTGAATCGCTATTTAGTAAGACTGCATGTAGCGCTTCAGCAATTTGCGATGCGAAAGTAGTCTTACCCGAACCCGGCACTCCAACGAATATAACCAGAATCGGGCGTCTACTCATACTGCTATTCGACGTCTTTGACGCTCAAACTAAGGCGTCCACGCTCATCAATCCCTGTTAGCTTCACCTTGATGATCTCGCCTTCAGTCAATACGTCTTCGACCCGCTCGACACGTTCGTCAGATAGCTGGCTGATGTGCACCATACCGTCGATACCAGGAAGAATGTTTATAAATGCGCCGAAGTCTTTGATACTTACAACCTTGCCTTCGTAGACACGGCCAACCTCTGGCTCTTCGGTAAGCCCTTTTATCCACTCGATAGCCTTGGCGATGCCCGCAGCGTCTTTACCAGCAACGGTGATCAAACCATCTTCTTTGATGTCGATCATCGCACCCGTTTCAGCGGTAATCTTATTGATAACTTCTCCACCTTTACCAATAACTGCACCGATCTTATCTGGGTTGATTTTGATCTTTTCGATGCGTGGTGCAAATTCGCTCAGATGTGTTCGTGGTGCGGCAAGCGTCGTTAACATATGCGCTAAGATATGTGCGCGACCTGGCTTTGATTTTGCGAGTGCTTCGCGAAGAATTTCAACAGGCAGGCCATGAACTTTCATGTCCATCTGAATTGCAGTGATTCCTTCGGACGTACCCGTCACCTTGAAGTCCATATCTCCCGCGAAATCTTCAGCGTCGGCAATATCACTCAGTACATATGGCGTACCATTGTCCATCATCAATCCCATGGCAATGCCCGACACAGGTCGTTTGAGTGGCACACCGGCATCCATCAATGCCAAAACCGAGCTACATGTTGCCGCCATCGACGTACTACCATTTTGACTCATAATTTCTGTGACGCTACGGATAGCATACGGGAATTCTTCTTCGGTTGGCAACATCGGTAGAACAGCGCGCTCCGCAAGGTATCCGTGACCGATTTCTCGACGACCAGCACCACCTAGTCGACGGACTTCACCAACGGTATAACCTGGCGCATTGTAGTGATGCATGTATCGGCGTTCGTAGTCGTCTTGTTCCATTGTGTCGACCATTTGCGCATAACTAAGTGGCGCTAATGTCACGATATTCAGGCCTTGCGTCACACCACGCGTAAAGATACTCGATCCGTGTGTTCGTGGCAGCACGCCTACTTCGCTTGAAAGCGTACGAATCTCGTCGAGCTTACGACCATCAGGACGTGTGCCGCTATCGACAATACCGTTACGGACATCTTTATGAAGCGCCATGGTAAATGCTTCATCGTATTCATCATGAAGTGCTTCGTAGTCGTCGCCAAACTTCTCGCGAAGATCGGCGTGGAATGCCCAACGAAGATTGTTGACCATTTCGTTACGTTCCGGGTACGGATGATGGAGCGCATCGCCTAGTTTTCCTTCAACCCACGAATCAACAGTCTGTTGAATTTCTTCATTCGGTAGAACTAATGTGAATTCTTGTTCGACAGGCGCAACCTTTTCTGCTAATTCTTTTTGCAGTGCGATTGCTGGCTGATATTGTGCGTATGCCCATTCCAATGCATCGCCTACTAATTCTTCGCTGACTTCATTTGCTCCAGCTTCGACCATAGTAATACCACTTTCGATACCAGCAACGACCAAGTCCAGGTCGCTTTCGTTGCGTTCTTCTGGTGATAAGAAAGCTTTAAATTCACCGTTGACACGACCGATACGAAGCCCTGCAACAGGTCCATCAAATGGCGTGCCAGTTAGCGACAGTGCTGCACTCGCTGCGATCATCGCAATCATGTCAGGACGAAAGTTTGGATCCATCGACAAGACGCTCGTCACTACCTGAACCTCTTGGCGATAACCTTTTGGAAATAGGGGGCGAATTGGACGATCAATTAATCGGCCGATCAAAATCGCCTCGTCGCTCGGGCGACCTTCGCGTTTGATGAATCGACTGCCGCTGATTTTGCCAGCTGCATAAAACTTTTCTTCGTAATCGATAGACAGCGGGAAATAATCGAGTACGACAGGACGCGATCCAACCATTGCCGTGCCCAAAACGACCGTATCGCCATAGCGAACCATGACGCTGGCGGTAGTGCGAAAGCCGAGTCGGTTTACTTCTAGTGTTAGTGTTTTGCCGGCAAGCTCAGTACTGACGCTAATAATTTCTTTGCCATGAGGGTTGATAGTAGACATATATGTCTCTCCTTTTTGTTCACTCGCCCTAGTAATATAAATGCGATAAGTAACGGGTACAGAAATGTGTTCAGTCTCTACAGCTGCGAACATATAACTCTATCCACCACTTACGTCGCCTGTTAGCGAGTGATACTACCATTATACCACCGAACCAAGCATTACACTTAACAGATAATTGTCGTGTACACTTAAGGGTATGAAGCTACATATACACACATCGACAGTTCATGATGGGTCAATGAAATACGATGATCAGATTACATCTGACGGTCGGCCTAATGCACGCGATACATTTCTGTTGAAAAACGGCATTCAACCAGCAGATACGACGCTTGTCTATTTGGCATACGATGGCGATGACTATCGTCGCTATTATACGTTATCTGAATCAGATAAAGGCATCGGTATCACTGGCTCTCGGACATTAAAAAGCGATGCACTAGTCACGACAAACCCTGGACATGCCTTGTTCCTGCCACTCGCAGACTGTATAGCTGCAGTTATCCATGACCCTGTAACAAATACATTGATGCTATCTCATCTGGGTCGCCATAACATCAAACAGATCGGTGGAACAGCCTGTATACAGTATTTAATCGATACTCATCATGTTAATCCTGCCGATCTACAAATCTGGTTAAGTCCTGCAGCTGGGTCAGGAAATTATCCACTATATGATTTCGATAACCGCGGACTTCATGATGTTGCAGCAGAACAACTGACCGCAGCTGGCGTACTAGCAGCGAATATCAAAGCATCGTCAATCGATACAACAACCGATCAAAGCTATTATTCGCACAGTGAGTTTAAAAAAGGCAATCGCCCTAGCGATGGACGGTTTGCAGTCGTCACCTATCTCAGTGAATAGTATTAGTAAAACATTATTCTTACTGATCGTACGATTTCTGCGCCGATTCCCAATTCATCAATTGCCGCAATAATAACTGTCAGTAGCGCTACTATACAAATACCAATGAAGGTCTGCTTTGCCATGAATCCCGGAGGTTTTGAGGAATACGCCATACAAATCTATCCAATATCGCGACGACGAAAATTGAGCCATGAAATAAGTAATGCGAGTAATGTAATAGTACTCAGTACCGCAATATCTTCCCAGCGAGCACCGGTCTTTGCAATATCGACTGCCGGGAAATAGTAGAATAGTGACGCCATTTCGTAATTTTGCAACCAATCGACTCCTGCACTAAATGTCGTCAGTATGAAACTTCCGACGACAACTAATATACCTAGTCCCGTTGCGACTGCGCGATTACCTATGCCAATCGCCAGACTGAACACGATTGTCCCAAGCGTCACTAACAGCAACCAGGTCATTGCAATAAGCCGCCACAGTACTGCATTGTCAATTGATTCGTCGATAGTTATTTGCATCACATAAATTGAACCGGCACAGGCAACAACGGTAGTCGTAATGACCGTCACCATCGCTAACCATTTTTGAATAAATAATGGCACTTATATACTTTATAAACCCAACTAGATAAACAGAAGTATGTGGAGATAAAAAAATAGCTGAACTACTTGGTCTTTTTCTTCAGCCTTTTACTACGAGCTACGATTTCTTTATTACTAATTGGTGGTGTGTTTACCATAGCCTTAATAACCCGAGCAAACTCCGGATTGTCACGCTCAAACTTCTTTAGATGTTCAACCACTGGCTTCGGTTTCTTATTCGTCATAGTCCAAGTATAGCAAAAACAAATGTTCCTTTACATCACGCTATTGCTTGCCTTTTTTAGAGCGAGATGGTTACATCACATCAGAGGTGACTCACGAGGTAGTCACCGTGGGGAATAGCTATGGACTCAGACAACGCCTATATAACCGTCCTCAATGCCTTACCACAGGTATACATCAGCGTGTTCGTAGCTCTGGTCGGTACCATCATTGTCATTGCCGTTATCTACCCAATTCTTGCGCTATTGCCGTTTTTGCGAGCTCGCTCCCAAGACACTGTGTATCTTGCCGTCACACCACCCTCATTTAGTCACAAAACGCCCCTCGCCACAGAACAACTCAGCCGTATGCTTCAGAGCCTGCTTGCCAGCCGCACTCTCAAAGAGCGCTTGCTGCTCCGTCACCGCATCGCCTCACTTGAACTCATCTCCACCCGTGCGGACGGTATTCGCTACATCTTTTGTCTGCCACGAGAAGACGCACCGATCTTCACCCAACAACTCACCGCGTACTTGCCAGATGTTACCGTCACGGAAGTACCTGACCCACTGGAAAAACTGCACCATAGTCCGCAGCTGTTCGTCAAAGAGTTCAAACAAGCTCGCCACTATGCCTATCCGTTAGCAGCGAATGAAACCTTATCCCAGCACGATCCTATTGCCTACATTAGCAGCGCCATGACCCGCCCCTTACCTGGAGAGCAGGTTGTCTACCAACTGGTACTGTCGGCAACGCAGCCACGTTCGGTCAACAGGATCCGGAACAAACTGGCACTCGGGCAAGATCCGAACCTCTACAGCGCGGCACTACCACTCCCAGTGCGCATCTTGTTTTGGCTCATCCGCCTGCCATTCGCCATCTTTACGTTTGTCTTTGGTGTGGTCGGTGAAATGCTTTCACCCAGCTACCGTTCACCAAAGTACCAACAGGCCCAGTACCAAAAGCAGCCACCCGCCTACCTGCAAACTCCTGCCACCCAAGATCTGTTCTCCAAGTTCAGTGACAAACTCGCTCAACCACTGTTTCGGGTAAGTATCCGGGCAGTGGTGGCCAGTGATGACACCCATACCGCTAAACAGACCATGCTCGGAATCTCGTCGGCTATGGCGTCGTACCATGTCCCGGGTTACCAGGCACTCGTCAGGAAACGCACACTACCTGGTGGGCTGCACGCAAGGTACCGAATCTTCTGTCTGACACACCGGTTGCCGTCACCATTCCGGTCGCACGACTCGGTCCTGTCAGTCTCCGAAGTGGCCAGTCTCTACCACTTTCCATATGGCCAGACGAACAGAACGGAGGGCGTAGCCCAGTCACTCAGCAGCACCTTACCCGCACCGCTGGCCCTCAAGCAGCACGCCGATGCAGCTGACTTTGACGTTGTCCTTGGCGTCAACAAACACCATGGGCAGAACACGCCCATTGGTCTGACCGAATCCGAACGCCAACGTCACCTCTACCTTATTGGTGGGACCGGTAACGGCAAGACCACACTGCTGGAATATGGCCTTATCCAGGACATCCAGGCCGGGAAAGGTGTTGCCCTGATCGATCCTCACGGTGACTCGGCTCAAAAGCTCCTGCGGTATATTCCAAAGAACCGCATGAAGGATGTTATCTATCTTAATCCCCGTGATTTGGATTACCCAATTGGCCTCAACTTACTGGAAATACCGAAGAACCTCACCGGTACCGATCTTAAACACGAAAAAGACCTTATCGCTGAAGCCGTGGTGTCGGTACTACGGAAGATCTTTGACGACGCCAGCGGTGCTAATGCCTACCGGATTGAACGGGTACTACGAAATGCTATCTACACGGCCTTTACCGTACCAGATGCCACCCTGTTTACGGTCTTACGCCTGCTAGCGGATAACACCTACCGCAAGCAGGTGACCAGAAGCCTGGACGATGAAAGCCTGAAGCGCTTCTGGAAAGAGGAACTCGGTAAAGCTGGTGACTTCCAACGGGTGAAAATGAGCAGCGGGCCAATCTCCCGGATAGAGCGGTTTGAACGCAGTGAGTCAGCCCGACGGATGCTGGGGCAAACAACATCCACCATTTCTTTTGATGACATCGTCAATACCAACAAGATCCTTATTTGCAACTTCAGCAAAGGACGCTTAGGTGAAGATACCTCCACGCTATTTGGGACAACCGTCCTGGCGAAGCTGCAGCTGGCTGCCTGGCGGCGCGACAACATACCCGAAGCCGAGCGCACGCCATTTTACTTGTACGTCGATGAATTCCAGAACTTTGCCAGTGACCATTTCATGAGTCTGTTCTCTGAAGCTCGGAAGTACAAGCTGTTTCTGACGATGGCACAGCAGTCGGTCGCGCAGCTCAAAGAGCAGGGTATGGTGACGAACATCTTAGATAACGTTGGTACCCTGATTGTCTTCCGCTCTAAGAGTCCGGATACCGAACGCTTGGTGCTGCACCAGCTCAAACCTTATGTCGAACCAGGCCAGATTACTAATTTACCGGCTTACCATTTTTATATGAAGGTGGCAGCTGTCGAGCCGCAGGAGCCGCTGACGGGTGAGACGTTACTCCCTGACACGAATGGCAATGAGCTGATGGCGAAGAAAGTGATTGCGTTGTCGCGGGAGTTGTGGGGGCGGGAGTATGTTGAGGAGGAAGAACCGAAAGAAAGACCCCAACAACAAACACAGAAAAAGAGGCCAAAGTCTACTACGGCGAAAAGGACAGCAACAAAGACTAAGCCGGTCAACAGCAAAGGGCTGCCGAAATAGCCAAGTATGCAGATATATCAGCTAGTTTAAATTCTACTTTCGTGCGAGTTTTCACTCTACCGCTCGCCCTACCGTTCGCTCTACCAATAGCCGGTATATCAGTCAGTCACTTTCACCCCTGTTCTTGGCGTCTCACCCGAACCCGACTCTTTACGTGTGTCACTATCATTTTTACATACTGCCATTGCGCCCTGTTGGGTTGCTACTTCAGGGACGTTGTTCGTGTAGGTGAGTAGATAAAGCAACTACCTCACCCAATATTGTTGCTCAGTTTACCCCACAGTTACAGCACCGTAAATTTGCTACGTGCTTTTCCCTGCAACATCTGGCTCCATGGGAATCTATTCGTTACTGCCTTTTAAGAGTGGGTCTGACTGTTCTTGGGGTACGTGTTTTATGTCGTTCCTAGTTCATCCCACCGCCAAGTAGGCAGCCAGCGTGTGGTTGGCATGGCGGTCGAGATTCTTGCGAGCCAGGTCATAGCGGTAGGTCGTACGGGGGTCTTCGTGACGGGCACCAGCCTGGACGTCACGCAGTGGCACACCGGCATCGAGACTGTTCGTGACGTAGGAGTTGCGCAGCAAGTGCGGGTGGACATGCTTGGTGATCCCGGCTCGCTTGGCGAGGGCTTTGACCCAGCGGGCGGCTGTACGACGGTCGAGTTGTTCTCCACTGGCTCGGCGCAGCAATGAACCACGAGTACGGCCATCGGCAGCATCCCTGAGTGCCAGGTAGACCGACGGGGGCAATGGTAGGGTTGCGGGCTTGTCGCCCTTCCCCATGATCGACAGCGTCCGGTGGCCTTGAATCTGGCGGTCATGGAAGTCCTCAATCTGGACGTTGCAGGCCTCTGACACCCGCAGTCCGCACATCGCCATGAGCACGACTAGAGCGTAGCGGGTGGGGTCGGTAGCCCGAGCCTGCTGCAACAGTGCCCCGACTTCATACCGATCGAGACCGATCTTCTTCATGTCGTCGACCCATACCTTAGGTAGGCGGACGTGACGAGCCGGGTTGCGGGTAATGAGTTCATCGATCTCGCAGTAGTCATAGAATGTCTTTACAACATTAAGCCGATGGGCCACTGTCGAGGGGCCGTTGTGGCGGATCTCTTCGAGGTGTCGGCCAAACAACTCAACGTGCACCCGCTTCACGTCGACCAAGGGGCGTAACTGGTGGTCAAGACACCACCGAACAAAGATCCGCAGGTCGATCTCATACAGGGTGCGGGTGTTGAGATTGCCGTAGCGAGACAAGAATCCCGCGACCGCCAGGTAGGTGGCATCGTGAGGTGCGACTAGCGTGGAGTCTCCGAAAGGAGTATGCATGAGGGCTTTAAGCCTCCTCAGTGAGAATCCGGTAATAGTGAATAGAGCCAGCAAGACTCTGTTTTTAAAAAGTGCTCTTTGAATACCTCTCTCTGTATCTACCCACTTCACATAGGCCCCTCTCTAGGGGTTTGAGGTAGGTACTTAAGTCAAGATACTAGCAGAGGTGGAGCGATCTGCGCTACAGGCTTTCCACACGAAGGTGTAGCGACTGTGGTGCTTACCGTGCGGAGTGGGTCAGAGCCCAGCGGCGGTGAGGTTGGTGACGGTGACCTGCCCGATGCCCTGCTTGGTGCCGACGCCCCCGCCGACCATGAGCATCTGCATCCGGTAGACGTAGTCCGCCTGCACGGGGCACACGAACTCGTGAACGATGGTTCCGAGCGGCACGGACTGCTGGGTGTTGAGGTAGCAGAAGGTGGGGGGGCCGCCGTCCGTCTGTCCGAGCCGCACGACCGCTTGAGTGGGAGCCGTGCCCACGACGGTGAGGAAGTACTTGCATTCCACGCGGTACCGGTTCCCGGGGATGAATGCCTCTGTGAGCGGCACGACTCCGCTTGTGCTCACCCCGCCGTCCACGGTCTGCGTGACCGTGAACATCTTCCCGACCACGCCAGCCACGGTCTCGACGGCGGTGCTCGCAGAGCCGTAGCCGAGCGAGGTCCAGTCCTCGGGCACGAAGCCGCTCTTGACCAGCAGGAGCGGCTTATTGATGAGGTCGGCCGGAGAGGGCTGCGCGACGGCGAGCGTAGACACGTCAGGCCAGACGGCGGACACCGCGGCGCCGAACGCGAGGCCGACTGCGCGCGCCCCGGCCGCATTCCAGTGGGTGCCGTCGCTGTTGAAGGCGGCAGCAATGTAGCCGGTGGCAGGATCGACCACGGCGGCGTAGTTGTCCACGAACAGGTAGCCGCGCTCGCGGGCCGTGATGCGCTTCCACCGATTGAGGCGCTGGACGTCGGCCGTCGAGGCGGTCGAGGGCGGGATGGAGCAGACGATGACCTTGATCCCGGCGTCGTCGAAGGCGTCGTACATCGCGGTCAGGGCGGCGATCTGCTGGGCGAGGTTGCCCACGTTGTTCGTGCCGAGCGCGTCCACGGCGGCGTAGGGCGCGGCGGCGATCACCCCGGCGAGGAAGTTCGTGTTCCACTGCGCGGGCGTGATGGAGGGCGTCGCAGCATGTACGGCGATGTGGTACCGCCCGCCGGCGGCGAGCGTGGCCCAGCCGACCCAAGAGTGGTTCTCGCAGGGGATGAGCGGGGCGGTCAGGAGGTTGTAGACCCCGACGCCGCCCGCGCCAGTGACGCCGGCCGCGCTGTTGGAGTCGCCACAGATCGCGAGGCCGCGACTTCCGGCCGGGGACAGGAGGGCGAGTGGGGCGGCTGTCGCAGTCTCGACCCCCTCGGCAATCGTGGCCGAAAGGGCACCTGCCGTAGCACTAGTATTGTCGTTTATTTTTGCGGCAGTCTGGGTATCCAGGTCAGTGGTATTAAGTTTGGCAGTGAGTGCAGAGGCATCGGCCTTAGTGGTAAGGGTGTTTTGGATTGAGGTGAGGTCACTTGTAAGGTTTGTTATCTTAGCTTGAGGTATGTCTTTAAGAGTGCCATCGGTTTCGTGAGCTTGCGATAGGTAGTCATTGAGGATATCTCCCCAATTGCCGTTGTCTCCTCCTGGTTTTGGTAATCTAGCCATGTCTTTGTTTAAACTCTACAATACTCTCACGTATGTGTGTTATATAAGTGCTTATGTATACGAGTATTAGGGATGTGGGTTTAATTGTCAAGGGAAAGTTTGACAATCAAGAGAGATAAAGTCGTAAAAGCGTTATACGTACGTTTCATTCGCAGAAAAACAGCCTTCTTGTCAAGATAAACTGGCTAGAAAGCTAGGATGAACGACGGACAGAACGGGCAGGTTCATTACGTTGTCATACTGCTTCGGGCTGCTTCGGATGAGTACGCACGCGGTAGTTAGTGTAACAGTAAGAGGTAATAAAATAAAAAGAGCATATCTCAAAACAAGGATAATCCAATCCCCTCTACTTCCACTATACGCCTTACGCTTACATAGCGGTAGATGCCGTAGTGCCAGGCTGGGTAGATCACTATAATTTGTATAGGAAGGGAGGGAAAATATATGAAGTGGAATAGTAACATAACGCAGGAGGTGTATTGGCAACAAATACACTGGCCTAGCAAAGTGGAGCCAGACGATGCTCTGCAACTGTTTCGGCATATCGCCGCTGACCACCGTGACCGGGTGGTCGTGTTTGAGGTTCGCAGTGGTACTGACGGTCTTGTCAATTTTTTGGTCGGATGTGCACGCGGATACATGCCGTATATAAAGCAGCTTATTGAAAGCCATGTCGATGGCACCTTTGTGACATCGCCAACCATCCGTCGCCGTCCCGTTACAACAGCGCATACGCTGAAGCTAACCAATAAGACGAGGCCGCTGCGCGTGGCCCACTCCAAACTAACCGCTAAATCAATATTGGCAGCCATCGCAGGGGTGAATCCTCCCGAGCACGCTACACTGCAACTTGTACTCGGTGGCCGGATTCGGCCTGTGGCCGTCCCGACTAGGACGCAGGAAAGTGCCCTCATGCCCTGGTGGCAGCGAGTACTGTCGACGGATGGCGCGCTTCGGGTTGACCGTGAAAAACGAACGGCCTACCGGGTAAAAGTAGCGGCACCCGGGTTTCGCTGTGCGCTGCGTATTGGGATCAGTACGCCGGATAAAGCTCGCCAGACTGACCTGTGCTTGGATCTCGTGGCGGGTGCCAGAACGGCTGAGACCCGCAGTGCCTATGTGAGCGTCCGGCGGCTCCTTCGGAACAAACGCTTCGATAGTCCGTCGCGGCTACCATACCTAGGCTCCATGCAGCTGAATATTAACGAGCTGCTTGGCTTGTCAGCCTGGCCACTTGGCAGTGACACCATGCCGGGCCTTAATCGGCGCGGCTTTCGCCTCTTGTACGCTGATCAGACGATCGAGTCGTCGACACGGATTATTGCCCGCTCCACCGCACCGGGCGATAAGCGTCTACTCGGGCTGAACATCGAAGACGCGCTTCACCACCTCCATGTCCTCGGCCCGACTGGTGTTGGCAAAAGCACGCTGCTGCTTAACCTCGCCTGCCAGGACATTGTGGCTGGACACGGGGTCGTTGTGATTGACCCCAAAGGTGATCTGGTCAAAGATATTCTGCGCCGAATTCCGTCTGAGCGACGTGACGATGTTATTGTGATCGATCCCGCTGATATGACAGCGCCCGTTGGCCTGAACCCGCTGCGGGGGACGGCGGCTGATGAGAAAGCGGATGTTATTGCTGATCACCTCCTGGCTGTATTCCATGGCTTATATAAGGATGCCTGGGGGCCGCGGACGCAGGATATTCTGCATGCCAGTTTACTGACCCTTGCCCTGCAGGAGCATAGTAGCTTGGTGATGTTGCCAGCGCTGCTTACCGACCCCTATTTTCGTCGCAGCTTTGTCGACGAACTGCATGACCCGATTGCTCTCGAACCATTCTGGCGCTGGTACGAACAGTTGTCACCAGGCGAGCAGCAACAAGCGATTGCTCCGGTGATGAATAAGCTCCGGGCTTTTCTGCTACGGCCCCAAGTTCGGGGCGTGATTGGACAAGTACAGCCTCGTTTTACACTCGACGAAGTTTTTAACGGCCAGAAAATTCTGCTCGTCTCCCTCGCCAAAGGACTCATCGGTAGCGAGGCGGCGGCCTTACTTGGGTCACTGGTCGTGGCTCAGATTCGTCAGGCTACCCTGGCGCGGGCAGCCCTGCCGAGTGAGGCTCGACGTCCGATCACGGTTTTTATTGATGAGTTCCAAGATTATATGCACTAGCCGGATGACCTCGCCGATGTATTAGCCCAAGCTCGCGGCCTTGGTGTGGCGATGACGCTCGCCCACCAGCACCTTGACCAACTGACGCCTGCCATGCGGATGGCTGTGTTGGCGAATGCTCGCTCGCGGGTGTGTTTCCAGCTGTCGGCAGCCGATGCCAGCGTCATCGCTCATACCAGTGACTTACTCCAGCCAGAAGATTTTATAAAGCTGGGCCGCTACGAGGTCTATGCCAGTTTGGTCGGCAACGGTCAAGTCAGGCCATTTGCCTCTGGCAAAACTTTGGCCTCGCCACCAGTGCTAGGAAGTCACCGACAACTACGCCTCGCTAGCCGGGAGCGCTACGGGCAATCCATGGCAGACAGCGAGCTGCGCCTCCTTGAACAGATACAGCCACAACCAACCTATGAGCTCCTTGGGCGTCGCTTACGCTCGACGAAGGAGGCAGCATGAAACATGATGTCGTGCATCGAACGGAGGCCTCCTTTTCTGCGCGCGATCAGGCGATACTGAGGCGACTGGCCGAGCATCGCTACCTCACCTCTCGGCAGATTGAGCGCTTCTTCTTTACTCGCCACCATAGTCCAGCCTCGGCCGCACGGTCGTGTCGCCGCGTCCTGGCACGTTTATATGAGCAACATCTTGTGACGCGCCTGTCAGTCCGGGCTATTGGCGGCTGGGCAGCGGGTTCAACCGGCTATACCTACCGTCTAGCCCGCCCGGGCTACGAAGCCCTGACGCTGCGGCCAAATAATACCGTCACTCGCTCGCCGCTGTTTTTAGAACATACCTTAGCGATTGCAGATGTCAGGCTGGCACTGGAGCAGCTGGCTCGGGCGCAGCGGCTCCAGTTAGTGGGCGTCGATACGGAACCGAATAACTGGGTATACTATGGCAGTTTCGGGGTGCGCGAAGTCCTGAAGCCCGATCTGTTTGTGGTGACTGCCACCTCACCAGAGAGTGACTATGAGGACACCTGGTTTATTGAGCTTGACCGAGCCACCAGTAGCCTGAACGCTGTCCTCCAGAAATGTCGACAATACATTTCGTATCGCTTGAGCAGCGAGGCCCGGGCTCGTCCTGGTGGTTTCCCAATTGTTGTCTGGCTGGTGCCAACGAGACGCAGGCAGCGTGAAGTGCAACAGATAACTCAAAAGTTGCCCCTCTCTCAGCGCGATATTTTTCGAGTTGTACTGAGGCAACAGTTCGCGGCCTACCTGTCTGCGTACTATTCTCTCGGACAGGTTGCGCTGCAAGCTTCGAACCATCCGAGCATAGCTCGAAGGAGAGTTTGAATTTTCCTTTAGAGGAAAAATCAAACTACGGATAGGTTATTTAGGAAGCAGGGTTTTAAACTGGACATCATCACTCCAGGCGTCATCCAGTATTTTTGTGACCCACTTGTCTACTTTTGCCTTCAGTCGCTCATCACGACATAGTAGCAGTACTGTTGGGTAGAGTGCCTCAGTCGTCCAATTGTCGTTATCGTACCAATCTACATGTTTCGTAATAGTCTTTCTCATGACCGAATCTGGCATCGTCCCATCAAAGCATTCCACGAAGTAATGGGTGCGTTCTTTCGTCTTAGCATTTTCAGTAAAGGCATAGCCGTCAGGCAGCGCCTGAGGAAATAACTCATTACCAGCATAGTCACTCCTGGTTCTAAACTGGAGTTGTGTGTGTTCTGTACCATAGAGCCCACTCAGCTGCACACTGGCTGCGAGAACACTTAAGCAATGCCGAATAAATCTGTCGCTGGCATTGCTGTCTTTCGCGAGCAGCTTTAATAGCTTGGTATCATAAACATTGTCCGTCTTTAGCGCATCAATACCTTTAGGAAGTAGATGGTAGGCGGCTGGTTTGCCAAGTAACTTATAGCTACTGTCATAGCGTTTCCCTATATATTCCTGTTCAGTAAGTATCCGTAATCTTTCATGAATATAGCGACGACTAGTAGTGCCTGTAGATTGAGTAAAAAGAGCTGTAGTACCGAACCGAAAGCGAGCAAGAAGTCTGAGTATGTCAAGTTGGTGATGGTTGAGTTGTTTGCGATTGCTAGAGTGCATAGAGAAGAGAAAAGTAAGAGTTAAGAGTAGTATTAGTATGTATTATATAGTAAAGCGACTAAATACAATACATGTAACAGATTGAATGAAGCTTGTTAACATTCCAACCGGTAGGAATACTAGCTATCTAACTAATCTCAGGAAACAAATCATCACCAGGCAACATAATCCGCTTAAATTGCGGCTTACTTGGCTTCAGTTTGACGATTTTCTTAGGTCGTTTCTTACCCTCAATGAGGGTTTTGTAGGTAATGTGCCCCGTTGAATACTGGAACCAGTCAGTAAAGCGCTGCCCATCGTCTTGATCACGGTGATTGTACCTGAACGCAAACTCGGCACAGTATTTTTGTAAATGCTTTTTACTGACGCCAACGTAGATAGCGGAGAGCGATAGCTTGAAGTGTGCCCAGCTACCTTCTAAGGCATTAGTGCTGATATTGTCGCGAACATACTCACCGCCCGCGTGGTCAACACGCTGACTATCGTAACCGAGTCTATCTATACTACGATATGGTTGGTAGTTGTCACTCATGACAGTGCTGCCTGGCGTAATATTTTCAGTGATAAGTTTGTGCATAGTTACAGTATCTGTGTAGTTCGTGGTGACAAGACGGAGATCACCTTTGCGCTCTAACATACCCACAACCGGTGCTTTGGTGTACATACTACCGCGACCTTGCGTCCCCTCACTGCGTTTGTTGGCGTGTTTGTTCTTTTCTTTGCCACCAATATACGTTTCATCTATTTCAACGATTGCTGCGAGTAATCCTTTATTACTCGATACTTCAATACCGTTACGAATACGCTGCAGCATGAACCAAGCGGTCTTTTGAGTAATCTCGAGGTATTTTGCGAGCTGAATGGAGCTAATACCTTTCTTGAGCGAGGTATTCAGGAATACGGCCCAGAACCATTTGTACAGCGGAACATGACTACCCTCGAAGATTGTGCCAACCGTAGCTGTGAACTGCTTACGGCACGCTGCACATTTATACAGTTTCTTATTAGCGAATTGATACGTCTTCATATTACCGCAATGTGGACAGGCGCGTCGTTCGTAATTCTCACCCCAGCGTTGTAGCTCCAAGAAGGCAATACATACCTCGTCGTTCGGAAACTGTTGCTGTATGGTGAAGATGTTCATACTTACAGTATACTACCCCTGTTATGGGTTTGTCAAGTATATAAGTGCCTAAATAATTTAGTTCGACTGATCGGGAGCGACAGGAGTGTTCGTGTTTGTCCTGCCTCTTCTTCGGCGGCTGTCAGACCTAACGCCAAAATAATCACCATAACACTACCAATTATCGTAACGCGAATATCGAATAGCTGCGACGCAAGATACGTCGAAAACTGTTGTAGATTCGACAGATCTCCCACTAATCCCTGAAACGCTGGCGGCATTGTTTTTACTAATTGATCCAGCGATCCGTCTTGATGCATTGCTGGATAAAATGTCACCATCAGCGCAGCCAAAGCTGCGAATCCAATCATCCAGCCAAGTATAAACCATCGTTTGTCGTTGATTGTTTTCGAAAACACGCTCGTCATCATGATCGCTTCTCCGTCTCGTCATACAGACTTCTGAATTCAGCTTCGAGTGTTCGTTCGCTAATATCAATATCTTTGACACCTTTCAATTCGGCAATCCATTTCTGTAAGCCAGTCATCGGGCCATCGTAGATAAATGTCGTTACTAGCCCATGTTTCGGATGCTCATGCGTGACGCTTTTTACATACTTCGTTGGAACGGTAATAACGCCAGATGATACGATCTTTACGACTTTGCCGCCAGTTTGTGCCAGTTGTTCGGCAGATAAATCTTCAACAAGACGACCGTTTTTCATCAACAATACACGATTACATACTTCTGCGACTTCTTGTAGATAGTGTGACGACATAAATATTGTCGTTCCTTTAGTCTGCTCTTCTCGAACAAGCTCTAGAAATGCATCCTGCATAATCGGATCAAGCCCACTCGTGGGTTCGTCTAACACGACAAGTTCTGGTTCGACAACAAAAGCTGCAAGAAGGGCGATTTTTTGTTTGTTACCACGAGATAGTGTGCCTATTTTTTTATCTAATTGCGGTTTGAACACTTTTTGTAGTTCACCTAATCGTTTCGTGTGATTCGCCTTTGATTGCCCCAGTACGAAAGCAATGTACTGCCGCCCAGTCATCTTATCTGGTAGCTCCATGTCCCCCGCAGCATACCCTATTCGCCTGTGTGATTCATACGCTGACGCTAGTGTAATTTTATTGCCAAAAACCATCACCGATCCTTTTGTTGGCGATGTAAATCCAAGAATCATATTGATTGTTGTCGTTTTGCCGGCGCCGTTGACACCCACAAACCCCACAACCTCACCTGCAGTTACAGATAGCGTTGCATCATCTACCGCAACAAATGTACCAAATGATTTTATTACATGATCAAGTCGTACTATTTCGGATGCATTCACCATAATGCTTATAGTATAGCACTCACTTAAGGACAAAAAACCTCACTCTTTAATAAAATGCGGCAAACAGTAGGACGACGAATGATACACTGGTAGTACTATGATCTGCATAGGATCTTCTGTATGTACTATGTTTAACCATATCTAAACCGCTAGTTTGACAATTACTACATAATACAAAGGAGACTTCCATGGACAAGCGTCGCGTAAATGTACGTGCTATTATATGGCATAATGACAAATTACTTGCAGTAAAACACAAATCGAAAAATGGCGGTGAATCAAGCTACTGGGCACTACCTGGCGGAGGACTTGACCCGCTAGAATCGATCACTGACGGAGTAAAGCGAGAGCTCCTTGAAGAAACGGGCGTCGCAGCAAATATCGGAAAACTGCTATACATCCAACAGCTCAAATCAAGTCGTCGGCACCGCGACGAAGAACTAGAACTCTTTTTCCACGTCACCAACCCAGAATCATTTACAGCTATTGATTTGACGAAAACAACTCATGGCACGCAAGAATTAGCCCGATGCGAGTTCATTGATCCGACAACAGAATACATCCTGCCTGATTTTTTGCAGACAGCTGATATCCAAAAACAAATCGAATCAGATCAACCGGTCTCGATTGCAAACTATCTTAAATCAATGTCAGTATCACGTGCAGTAAAGTAAAGGATATACCTGTCGACAGCCTATGTCAGACTTTGATTTCAAGCGCCAAGACGCCATATTTAGTCTGATCTGCAGTGGGATAGTATTTGTTATACTCGTCCGCTGCAGATTGGGCATCGGCTGCCGATGGAATAACACTTCGATATCCTTCAATCGTCACCATTTCGATGAATGATGTATAGTGACGAATTGCCGTTATGATAACTTTAGCTGCATGCGGGTGTCCGTCCTGTAGATCACCGTTTTCGTCTCTGAAATCACGGCGCAATAACACCGTGTCACCGACGGCGTAATCAGCAAACTTACCACGGTTCAACCGACCTTCAATCGTCTTTCGTCCCGCAATAATATCATCTAACAGCTCTGATTCGCGTCCGGATTCCCAAACGGTCATAGCCCCAGTTCGTACACCATGTTTTGATACGTTGGGCGATCATAGGCGACATAATTACGGACTTTTGCGCCGTCTTGATCAACACGGACAAGCGTTGTTTGTAGTGTCACATCATACTTCTTGCGCAGCTCTGTTGCAGTATCATAATCTACTTTGAATATCGTGACATCCTGAGCTAGTTCGGCCTGTTCAACTATGTCTTTATCTAACGCTCGACACTGAGAACACCACGGAGCATGAAAAAATAGTACACGCGTGCCTTTTGCTTCGGCGTATGCAGCATCACTATACGTCTGGTATACTCCTGCCTTTAGCGGACTGGGACTTGAAGCGACAGGTGCCTGTTTTGACTCCGTAGCGGGCGCCCCCTGACTGGACGTTGAACCATCTTCTTGCACGGCATCGTCTTTTGCGATCATAAACAAATAGATACTCGCGGATGCGACTACAGTAGCTATAGCAGCGCCTATATATAAAATCTTCATACTTCTAGTATAGACTTATTTAGGGTTTAAGAAAAATTTGGTCGCTCAACCTTCTTTAGCAACGTCCACTATTGTAGCAGTCTCGCCTTCAGATTCTCGGGTCGATCTAACATAGTCAAAGAACCGTTCCATATCCGCCTTTTTATGGAGATCCCCGACATATCCGCTCTGCGTATTTTGCCAGTAGTCGCCCACGGCAACCAATCCCTTTAATGCGATCTTTTGTACGATTCTCATCTGCTCAGCAGGCATGCGTGGTCGTTCGAGCAATTCTGCCCAATGTCTTTCTAGCAATATCGGCATTCTTTTTAGTGACTTCATAATCTCTGGATCATTACTGACTATCTCCGCCATCATTGGTGCGTATGCGTCGTTATTTGGCGTATATTCACCATCCGAATATTCACTCAAACGACATATTCTACCATCAATATTCATAACAGGATCAATACTTCGCTTTTTGCGCTGAGGAAGATCGATCGTATACTCTGTTGATGTCTCATTTAGCGCCATAAAATGAAACCCAATCGCTCGCCCCTCCTGTATTTCAATTTTCTGCGCTGATTCCAATAGAGAACGGTCTTGCACCTGTGCATTCGGGTTTATTTCATGTGCATCAACTGAGCGAGTAAACTCCGCCACTTCTGCTTGGCGTTCGTTGTTATTGTACGAGCTAGCTAATTGAGATAATGACCGCATAATATAATCGTAATCAAGGATCGTCTTCATTATCTCATCTGCACCTTGTTCGCGCTCGATATTCATGCTCTGTACTGAATGGATACGTGTCATGGTATCCGCAATCACACTTTCGGCGTACATCAGTATGTCTCGTGGATGTCGCTCAGATTCGTACATCCAGGTACTGTCATCATATCCGTATGGAGGTAGTTCTATCCTACTTACAGTAGTCGGCGAGATTCCATTTCCTATACTGACCAGCATTAATTTCAACATATCTGTATAGAGCGAAGTTTGTAATCGTTGCATAGGTTCGGACCAATCTTCTTTTGGCAATAGTTCGTATGTTTTTGCAAACAACAGCGCTCTCGAAGGATCTGTCATGACCAGTTGTAGTACATCATTTTCGTCTTTGATTAGTTCAAAATCATCAATCGTAAACTTCTTTGAAGGGTCATCGAAGTATCGGTTCGTTCTATGAATCTCTCGTGTCGCATAATCAACTCGATCAATACATAAATAGGGTGACGACCGTTCAACAAAATCATCCTCATCTACTTCAGTAAGAATAACTTCCCGTAGCTGTATTCCGTATTGTTCAATAATATCGGCGATACCATTATCTTGGATATATTCCAACAGTTGCTCGTCATGCTCTTTTTCGTCAGCATCATTCATAATCCAGTCGCCCACATGCGATCCAACTGTATGACCAACGTCAGATAACATCGTTCGCAGTATGTATATCACTTTTTGCCTGTTATCCACTGCGTCGTCACTATGTTGCAGATTCCACTTGTCGACAAGCTGCTTGACCAAAATAGCGCTACCCGTAATATGTTCCCATCTGCTAAATTGTGCAGCATTTTCGATTGTTGCATATTGCTTTGGTAACGTTAATTGCTCAATACCTATCATGCGCGTTATTGCTGGGTGTAAAAGTAGCTGACGAAACATGGCTGGATAATTGGGGTCGTCTTCGGATCTATCGATGCTACCCCATGACTCATCAATCTCAGCGCGACCCCAGACAGGGTCAGTCCACTCGTAACTATCAAAATCAAAGTAGACATCAGGAAGAAATCGCGCTATGTGTCCCGCAGGTAACGAGTCAAAGAATTCATTAATTGATTCGAATTCTATTGAACTTCCAATTTTGCGGAACTCACTCATTGGTCAGTATTATACAGGAGTAACTGAACGTCACAAGCATAAACATTTTAACATCGCTACCTCAATCTACAGCTCAAACATTGAAGTGGCTTTTGTAGCCATTTATATATACTCCGCCGTTAGTGATTCTTTTGATTGTTTCAAATCAGCCGGTATACCTTCGAATAATACACGCCCACCACGTTTGCCACCCTCGGGGCCAATGTCAATTATCCAGTCAGCTTGGCGGATAACATCCAGATTATGCTCGATGACAACGACAGTATTACCAGTGTCAACTAAACGATTGATGATGTCTAATAAGTTTTGAATGTCAGAAGTATGTAGGCCAGTCGTCGGTTCGTCCATGACATAGATACTTCCTTTTTTATGGAGTTCACCCGCCAGTTTGATGCGCTGACATTCACCACCCGAAAGTGTACTCAGCGGCTGACCAAGCGTCAAGTAACTTAAACCGACATCATTCATCGCCTGCAACTTTTTACTGATTTCTTTATCTTCAAAAAACTCTAATGATTCGGCGATCGTCATCGCAAGAACATCGGTGATACTTTTGCCATTTAGCGTATACGCGAGCACTTCTTCTTTGAATCGCTTGCCTTCGCAGATTTCGCACATTTGTTTTTGTTCGTCTAGAAATGCGAGGTCTGTCGTAACATATCCCGTACCTTGGCAGTTTTCACAGCCACCTTTTGAGTTGAAGCTAAATAGCGACGCTTCAACTTTGTTTGCGGCTGCGAAGTTTTTGCGCACAACATCCATAATGCCCGTATATGTTGCTGGGTTGGAGCGACTATTCACGCCGATCGCAGACTGATCTATCACAATAGAATCAGGATATTGCCGTACGAATGTTTGGTTGATCAATGAACTTTTACCGGACCCTGCAACACCAGTCACAACATTCAAAATTCCTTTTTGAATAGCAACACTGACATCTTGCAAATTGTTGACCGTCGCATGTTCAATCGCAAGTAACCCTGTCGCCTTTCGCGGCTCAGCTTTGATAGGCAAAGTCTGACTCAAAAACCTGCCAGTCAAAGTATCTGCTTTTAATAGATCCTTGTAGCTACCTTCAAACACAATATTGCCACCCTTTGACCCGGCATGTGGGCCGACATCGACAATATAATCCGCCACTTTGATCACATCAGGATCGTGTTCGACAACGATAACCGTATTGCCATTATCACGAAGCTGTTTGAGTAAATCATTTAACCTGTGAACGTCGCGCGGGTGAAGTCCGACACTTGGTTCGTCAAATATATACATGACATCATTGAGTGTGCCGTTGAGGTATTTTACTAGTTTGACACGCTGAGATTCACCACCCGAAAGCGTATCGGTGACGCGGTCGAGGCTCAAATAGTCCAGTCCGATGTCTATCAGATGCTGCAGACGAATCCTGAGCATGTCTATGACAGGCTTTACTGACGTTTCGGTAATGTCATCAAGCACTTCGATCAGCTCATCGATCTGCATGGCAGATAACTCCGCGATAGTACGGCCATGAATAGTACTCACCAGTGCTTGCTGCGAAAGTCGTGATCCATGACACGATTCGCATGGCCCGTTGTTCATAAACGGTTCTATCGTTTTCTGGGTTCGTTCGGATAGTGATTTCAGATCGCGCTTGATATACTTGCGACTAAATTCATCGATCACACCAGTAAATTTGATATTCAGTCCGCCGCCAACATCCACTTTGAATGGTGCGGCATGATTGAGATCATGCATTTCTTTGTCGGTAAAATCAGACAATTTCTTGTCATTGTCGAACAGGCCAGATTTTACGACAACTTTCCAACCCCACCCGCCTACTTTGTAATCAGGCAATTGAATCGCTCCGTCGTTAAGCGAAGCGTCGTAATCATAAGCTTTATCCAGATCAAGCGCCATCATCTGCCCTAGCCCATCGCAGGTTTGACACATGCCCGCCGGATTATTGAACGAGAACATATAGCCATGTCCGAGATTTGGCTGGCCTGCTTTGGCAAATAATGTCCGCACTATCGGCGCGATATCCGTCGCCGTTCCTACCGTCGAACTTGACCCACCGCCCAGCCGTTTTTGGTCGACAATCACCGCCATATTGAGGTTAGCGATAGCATCAGCATCTGGCTGCGACACTTTGGGTAAAAATCCCCGAATAAACGCACTGAACGTTTCATTCAGCAATCGCTGTGCCTCGGCCGCAACGGTATCAAATACAATCGATGACTTCCCAGACCCTGATACCCCTGTAAAAATAGTAATCTGACGCTTCGGAATGCGCAAACTCACATTTTTGAGGTTATTCTCACGGGCGCCCTGTATCTCGATGTATTCTTGCATACATCTATCATAACAAATTGTATTCGCGTAGCGTGTCGAATAGCGAGAGGCTGGCTACTGTTGTATAACGTTAATTTCCACCGACGATAAACCACGATCCTGATGCGGTTGTGCTAATAAGCGTGACGTACTTGTACTGAGTAGCGAGGGTGTAGTTGGTCGCTCCGTCGATAGTACCCGCAATTGTCACCGCATTTGCAGATGAATCAACTTTTTTGATCGTAAATCGATACCCCGCCGTCGTTGTCGTAGGAAGTGTTATTGTATACGCCCCTGCCGTTGCATTGCATAGTTGGTATTCGACCGAACCGGTCGTGAGCGTCGCGGTCGTTGTTGTTGATGCAGAGGCCGACCGTACACTTCCCGCCGATGCAAATGAACCCGATAATGCAAGTGAATATCCCGTTCCAGATACACGTAGTCCTAGATTTGAAAGGACAGTACCAAGATCTGTCGTTGCAGCCGGCTGTACGATTGGTGTTGCGTTAAAAAATCCAATTTTCTGCGTTGTTGCAGTGCCAATTTTTGAGCCTGTTGTCGTGCCGAGATCGATATTGACACTATCTGCGAGGTTCAGCGATGCATTCGTTATTTGTATCGATGAGGTGTTGCCGCTGGTAAACGTCATCCTGTTTACATCAGCAGTGCCAGCCGTATCGCGTGTTCGGAGCACGATAGTACCACCCGTCCCCGACTGGTCAATGTATGATGCCGCCGTACGATTAAATTGTAGATTATTTGAAGTGAGCGTTGTCGTGAGTGTGCCGTTCGTTGCCGTGTGCTGGAGCGACTGAGTAGTGCCCGTGGTAGTCATAGACGTAGGCGCAATCGCGCCCAGTCCGATAGTAATAGCGGGTGTCGTTGTCGCATTGGTCACACTCGCCGTTACTCCTTGATTACTTGAAACAGACACAGATGTCACCGATGTCGCCACGGCAGTTGCAACAAAAGCCGTCGTCGCAAGCTGCGTCGTTGTCGTGCCTGCTGTCGCAGTTGGCGCCGTAGGTGTACCTGTGAGTGCAGGTGACGCAAGCGGAGCAAGGAGCGCGTCGGCGGCATCGACATATTGTTTGTTTGTAATATGAGTTGCAGCCGTTGGTGTATTGATTGAACTGACGCCGCCCGTCGTACGGTACATGATTGTCGAAGCACCAGTCCCCGAACTAAAGCCAACGGAAATGTCGGTACCGCCGCTTCCGCGAGCATACACAATGTTCGTCCCCGTCACGACCGATACTTTTGCGTCAAGCGCAGTTTGTGTTGCGACACTAATCGGCTTGTCTCCATCGCTGACATTATCAACGCTACCAAGCCCGATGTCACTTTTCGTCAGTATGACGTCACCAGTCATATCGTTTACTTTCGTGACAGGTGCGGATTGCAGTGCGCTATCGGCTTTAGAAAGCGATGTCTGAACCGTGCTGCTTAGTTTGGCGAGCGCAACGCTGCTATCAGCAATAATCGAAGCGTTGGCTGAATCATCCGCAAGAGCGGCATTCGTGACAGAATTTGGCGCAAGCACATTTGCTGTCACTGCATTGTCCTTTAGCTGTCCGTCTGCTTTTAAGGCCTGCGACAAATAATCATTGAGTATGTCTCCCCAATTACCTGAGTCTCCACCGGGCTGTGGTAAGCGTGCCATGTACTGTCATTATACCCTATTGTGCTTGTGGTAAGAAACGCTGCGCAAACAAGACAAGAAGTTCGACAGTGTCGAGGCTATCATATGAAATATAGGTAGTTATTTTCTGAGGATTCGGGACTCAAGATAGGAACCTAGCGGTAGAGCCACAGTACATCAGACATATCAATTACGACCAGCGATGCCGAATGTCTTCTTCAATGACTTCGTCTACAATACCTTTGCCGTGCAGATAGTCGAGCGTGTGAACGCCAGACGCGGTAATTGATTTTTTAGCCAGGAATCCTAAGTACGGCGCTAGTTCTTGGCCGTGTTTTTCTAGCAAACTATCGACCTTATCGGCACATTGCGAGCGGAAATTTGTATACCGTTCAATCACTTTGGTGTATGACACGTCGCTGAAAACAGGCGTATCGTATTGAGTTTGCATCTGCTCAATCGTCGACACAACCTTGCGCGCCATAATCATCTGACCTCTATAGTACTGTAGTTTTTCATCAAGAGTGATCTCGCTACCTTTGCGATCAAATACAGTTTGCATAAAATTAACGAGTCTATCAAAAATATCTTTACGATCAATATGCGAGGTCGGATCAATCTCGTCATGACGAGCATATTCGATCTTTTCGGTCTGAAGATTTAATTTACCATTAATCTTGCGAAGCATACGTTCGCTGATTTCACCATTAACATATAGCTGTTTTAGCACGGAACCTTCAATATGGATTGCCATCAGATGGAGTGATTGGTCAAAGAGTTTTTGTCCATACTGTTCGCGTAGTTTATCTCGTTCCGACTGCGCAGTCACAATCTGCTGATCAAGCGTTACGGATAACGTTTTATAATGCTCATCACGTATGAACCCACGGGTTTTATGCGTTTGGAAGCGTGATTTTTCTGTCAGGAGATAATACACGCTCAAGTCGGCTTCGTGCGCCAATTTAAGCGGCTCTGGCGCGTCGATCTTTAGTCTTCGTATGATAACACCTATCAGTGGAGCTTTAATGAATAGTGTCGCTAAAATACAGCCGATAGTAATAGCTAGCAAAAATTCTCTCGGAGTAAACGCATACGCCCAATCAGCTACGATAAAATCTTCCGGTATCAGCAATATAATGATAATCGCGAGCGCACCCCGAAGACTCCCCCACGCCAGTAATGCTTGCCATGCTGCTGGAATTTTACCTTCAATTTTTGACATGTTAAGCGGAATAACAACACTGTAAACTGCGATGACACGTACGACGGCTACCACTACTACAGTAATCAATATTGGTAGCCACAGCACCCTGAAATCAACACCCGAACTGGCAAACAACAATCCCGCCAAAATAAAGACGAGTGAGTTTGCTATAAACGCCATATGCTCGATAAACTTGCCGAGATACTCATCGGTCTTTGGCGATAAAGTATGACGCGAGTAGTTACCCAAATACAGCGCAGCTACTGTTGTTGCGATGATCGATGAAATATGAATCGGCAGCCCAAACAGGCCATGCTCATTAACGATTTCGCCCAAAAGAAAGACGATATGTGCTGAAATAATGAGCAGGGTCACTGTCACAAATTCATTGCTACGCGTAAAACGCAATGCGCGAGAAAATACCGCCGCCATAAACAATCCCAGTACAATTCCAAAACCAACCATACCGGCAAACATCAACACACCTTCTGTTACCGTAGCCACGCCGTGGAATCCACCGGTCGCGACTGCCAATATGACCATAAATAACGCCACGGCGGTACCGTCGTTAAATAAACTTTCGCCTTCGAATATCATTGTTAAGCGTTTTGGTGCACCGTATTCTTTGAATAACGCCAATACAGCCACAGGGTCAGTCGATGATATGATCGCAGCAAATAGCAATGCGACGATGAATGGTATATGTAATCCTATGAGAGGCAAAATGAAATACAGCGCTGTTGAAATAAGTGCTGTTGAAATAAGCAACCCAACGACTGCAAGCAGAGATATCGCCCAAGCGCTATCAAGCATCTTGCGGATATTCATATTAAACGCTGATTCAAATATCAGGATCGGCAAGAATATGTAAAACAGCAGTTCTGGGGTTAACTGTACATCGTCAAGAAACCCAAACACCGTTTCTAGCCCAGGTAGTTTCGTTATAGGCACCAGAATAATACCGACTAGCACCAACAAAACTGTGTAGGGAACCTTGAACCGCTTGGCCACGAAGAACACTGCCGTCGATAGCGCAAGCAAAGTAAATAATGATAAAACTGAAGTAATTGTAAGCATACGTATTCCCTAAAGATGTTTCTAACTTGTATAACTATACGCCTATCACAATGAATAGAAAAGCTACATCAGCCTAAACTGCGAGTAAAGCAGCATCATTCATAGCAAAGCGTACCGTCGTACCTGCGGAAACTGATACCGGAGACGATGCAGTTGGAGCTGTAAGATTGAGCGTCTGAGCCGTGCTATTGCGAATCAAGTACGTACGCCGAGCACGTGGAAAAGTGATAGTCCTAGTGGCCGTAAGTGTACCGATAAAATCAATAAACGATGCGTCGCCTTGCCGAACAGCCAGCGTCGTATCAGCATCAGTTAGTGTAATAGTCGAAAATGGCTGGTGTGTTGAACTGTTGATCTCACAGCCCCATAATTCATTGCCAAATGCTCCGCTCGCCTGATCGACTTCTGTTCCGGATGTACCTTTTACAATACGGCTATTACGAAGTTGGTTTGCCATACATGCACCGCCAACAAAGCGAACGACGGATAGAGAGGTCGTCGATGATAACGTTCTGAAATCAGATTGATCCCAAGTATTTTTTTCACATGGCGGAGACGTGGCGCTCTCTAAATAAAGCGCATACGATCCCGTAGAGTCATACAGTTCGCCTTGTGCTCGAGTGCGGCGTGAGCGTCGAATGTCCATCGTTATGCCAACCGTAATAAACACGTTATCGCTAAATCGCGCATCGTTCAGAAAGTCAAACCCGCTCCCAAACCCTGAACGATCGAGTGATTTATTCTGCGTCACAGTCGGTGCTATGTTCACGGAAGTGTTGGCGTTGTTTGACATGCTGATTAACTTGCATGTACTACCCAGATTGGTAAATGTATTACCTGTAACGATCGCATACTGGTGATCACGAGCATATTCGATTGCAATGGTTGCCGAATCATCAAAATGACAGTGTAATGTTTTGCAACCTAACATCTTGCCGCTGTACGAAAGCGCGATGCCCGTCGTAACGTTACCACAAGACAAGAACTGGCATGATTCGGTGCGAACATTACGCACGCGCACCGTCGTATCGGTGTCACCAGTGTGATCCTGAATCTCGACACCCATACGACCACACCTATCAAATACGCAGGTATCAAACAAAATATCGTCGACCGCCAAAGCAGCAAGTCCGTCAGCAATTATCTTTGCGCCATTCGTCGCGCGATTGATAGCACGAAATGTACAACTGCGAAACTTCACACGTTTTAGCGTTTTTGAAAGCGATCGCACCAGTCCGCCTGATGCGTTGTTTGTCGCATCAATTACAGTCGTTTCAAAAATAATATTCTCAAACGTCACATCTTCACAGTTAATAAGATTGATCAGATTCGTCAATGTATCCGAAAAGATACGAGTGCCGCTCTGCCCCACTACCGTTACGCCACTGACAGAACCAGCGATCGAAGTTGCCAGATAATAATTTCCGCTCGGGAGAATGAGGTTCTTGCCGAGTGCAAACGCAGCAGCAAGAGCCGCTGAGTCATTCGTCGTACCGTCACCAACTACCCCTACCTCTCGGACATTCACTAAATCACCAAGTAATCGTGACGTGGCATTAAGTTTTGTCTGCACAGCACCACCAAGAAGCACTTCGGTAATCGTTCCGTCGGCAATGATCGAAGCATTGACCGAATCATCCGCAAGCGCTGCATTTGTCACACTGTCCGGAGCAATAGCTGCTGAAGTCACCGAATTATTCTGTAGCTGGGCAGCACCGATAGTGTTATCTTTTATCGTCCCGTCACTTTTATGAGATTGTGACAAATAATCATTGAGGATGTCTCCCCAATTGCCGTTATCTCCTCCTGGTTGTGGTAAGCGTGCCATAATAGTGTTCAGTATACTACATTATGCTTGTGGTAAGAAAGGAGGTTGCTTGGCTACTGCGCGATAGGCATGTATTACGCAACGTACGCATGTATCGCATGATACTCAGCCAACAGAACAACATAATACCAGCAACAATCTTTTTCCAGTGACGCTTCAGCGTGTCGTCACTATAGATAGTCAAGCTGAGAAACACATGAGCGAGTATACTAAGTGTATGAACATTCCATTATTTTTGAAGCAGCATCGACTAAAAATTGGTGGCATCGCAGGAATCGTCGGAATGCAATACTTTATAGCTGAGTTTATTGCGGCCAATGCCTGGACTGCTACCCCCTATAGCTGGTCGCGCAATTACATTAGTGATCTGGGCGTGCCAGAATGTCTGGACGCCGGACAATTAGATCGCACAGTGTGTTCACCGCTCTACGGCGTCATGAATGCCGGTTTTATCACTCAAGCAGTCATCGTGACAATTGTGACAATCTGCCTGATCCACATAGTGTCCAAGCATTGGCGTTATCCAGTAGCATTCATTGCGGCCGTGTACTGCACAGGGCTACTGCTCGTTGGACTGTTCCCGGGGTCAGTTGCCGAGAACCTGGGCGGTGATGATATGCGTATGGCAATGCATGGCATTGGTGCACTTATGGCAATTCTAGGTGGAAACATCCTCGTTATTACTACCGCGCTTAGTTTGCGCACAAAATTTCCAGACTACGCGATCGTATCGCTACTATTAGGCATCATTGGACTTCTTGCATCATTGATGTTTGCCGCGCAGATAGATTTTGGGTTTGGTATTGGCACAATTGAACGCGTCGCAGTTAACCCAATTGTTATATGGACGGTACTGACCGGTGCAGTTATACTAGCCGCGATATTTGGTCGATCACGAACGCCAGAACGATTTTTGCCACAGTAGCTGCAAGACTCATTACGAACGCGACACGCTGACATCATCAATCCAAATACTACCAGTCGTTCCGTCATTACCTACAGATATACTTACTGATGTGTTGGTATCTGTCAGAGTATAGCTACAACTTATTTGCGTCCAGTCAGCTTTGACGCCGCCGTATCCACAGGCTTGTAGTAACGTTCCGCCAGATGTTGCGCCGAATCTAATTTTTGAATTGTTGTTCACACCGTTCCATGTGCTAGCAGATTTAACCCACAAACTAACCGTGTATGTCTGCCCCGCTGTTCCAGAATATGGCCCGCCGTTCAATGTCCTGCCGACACTCCCTGCATCCAAACGCATCGATGCGGGTGCCGATCGAAATTGTGCTGTATCCGACGTTGCACCAGATATAACCGGCGCTCCAGATTCGTTCCAGACAAGAAGATTATAGTTAGTGCATACACCTTGCTGTACGCCGCCACTTGCCTGTGACACATAATACGTCATCGTACCACTCGTTGCTGTCAGACAATATTCCTCAGCAGAGGCGCTTGAATATTGATACGCAACGCCATCTCCATCTTTGATGTCAGCCTCGCTCAATGATGCGGGATAATTACCATTTGTTGTGTGGTAAACACCTACTTTTTTAGAATATTGGGTCAGTCCACTTGTTATTGATGCGATTTTTGCCCTATTATTCACACCTTGGTACGCAACGATAACGATAGCCGCCAAAATACCGATTACCACGATAACTATCAATAGTTCTACAATTGTGAATCCCCGCCTACCCGAACTGTACATAGATTTAGTATACCCTATATTGGTCACGATTAAAATGCGGCAAAAAAAGAACCCCGCTATTTGCGGAGTCCTAGTTTTGCGACAGTTGCTTTGTATTGTTCAAAGTCTTTACGCTCGAGATATTTCAAAAGGCGCTTTCGCTTCCCAACCATTTGGATAAGTCCGCGACGAGCCATATGGTCGTGCTTGTTAGCCTTGAGATGCTCTGTCACCTCTTTGATACGAGCCGTCAAAACTGATGCCTGAGCTTGTGGGCTCCCGACGTCCGTTTTTGAAACCTGAGTCAAAGCAATTGCCTGTGATTTGTTCTCTTTAGTAATCATCAGTTGTGTATTGTATCAGAATTATAGAGGTAGCGCAACTAATAGCTACTCTTCATCATGATGAGGATTAATCGCACCTGCATCAATCAACGCAGAGCTCAAAACAAGTTCAAGTTCTGATGCCTCTTCTAGTGTCATAGGGTGATCAATATCACTGATTTCGTCGTCGTCATCTTGCTCAGCAAAAAGCCTCGTAATTGCCTCCATACGAACAGACTCATCTGCCGTCTCACCATACGAGGAGGTAGTCCATTCAGGAGCGCCATGACGTGGAATTTTGAAACGGAATGTCGTATCCCCATCGCCATTTTCTTTCAGTGGCGTCACTGAATAAATCTCATCCGAGTCTCCAGACATCGGCATTTCATATTCAAGATGTAAAGCCTCATACCCTATGGCGCCCATACCCTGGTCAGTTGCATGAATTTCGGCACGTACAAAGGTAGCGCCGTCTTCTTCAACCCCCATTTCTGCATGCTCTGTTAATAGAATCCGCTTAACATGATCCAGAGATTCTGTATTAAGAAAATTGATCTGTCTACCATCATTATTAGGTTCATTGTCCATAAATCTATATTAGCATAAAAACTATAAAAAGTCAATTAGCAGACAAATTAAAACATCGAGCAGAATGTTCTACAAATCAGATCGTTAAAAATATATAAATTGCGTTATTTTAACGAATAGTGCTGTTGTCTCACTTGTGTCTTTTCGATAATAAAGCTTGGGATCCATTCGACTATATACGACCGGGGATCGCCTTGTCCATGATCTGCGAACCAATTGTCTTCATGTGCACACCATCGCCGCAATCAACATCAGTTGATAGTGCATTCGCATCAGATACAGATGCGAGTCCTTGGTCGAGCCTAAAGCAACCATTCAGACCAAACGGAAGGGATTGAATCCATAAATTGAACCCATTGCGAATGACATGCTTCCCTGTGTTGTCGGTGGAGTAAATACGTGGCGGAATCGTTCCTGCATAGATTCTAGCATCTGGGTATGCCGACCGCACCGCGGCAACAGTAGCGGCGTACTTAGTTTTAATTGTCGATAAGCTATCACCATTATCTATATTATTTGTTCCGAGCTCCACAACCACATAGTCCCATGCTATAAAACTCCATCGAGACATCCTGTAGGAAGCGGCATTTGACCATATATCGAGCGTCGCACCTGATAATGCAATATTCGTATTTAGCGACCTCGTTCGATTTGCATGCGCCACCGACCAAGATGAAAGCATTCCGATACCAGCGTCTCCGGTAGCTCGTCTACCGACAGACAAAGAATCGCCGATTATTAACCCGAGGGGTGCATCTGTATTAGATTGATACTCTATCCATATGTCAAAAATACTGCCCTCATATGCCACCCTCGTGACGCTCTGCAAAGGTGCATCTGCAGCATTTGCAACGTAAAAGCATCCACCATAACCTCTTCCTATTTGAGTGCCTGCTGTGCAGTGTAACCAAAAGATAAGTTATAGCCTACATGCTTCTGAAATTGCTGGTTTGAAGCTGTAATCCATGGTGAAGTATATTCCGTCGAGAGATCCGAGGCAGTCCAGCCCGATAAGACTTGAATAGGAACTGTTTTAGATTTAGCATCCCACCCACTCTCAATATCGGTAAACGGAGAAAGCCATACCCCATTAAAGACAACCTGACCTGGGTAGGAAACCGCGTCACGAGTATTATAATTTCGTATGTGCAGCCTCCACTGTTTTGTCGCAACAGGCAGACGTACGGAATTGACAATATTGACGCCAGGTCCGCCTACACCAAGTGAACTCGATGGCGTATTCCCTCCACATGCCGAAACAATAAAAATACCTGTTTTGGCGCCTACTTCAGAAGGTTTCGCGTACATTTCATCAAAGTCAGTTTGATTTATATCCGTAAATGGAATTCCACTAGAGGGCTTAGTGTACTTTTCTGCTACATCTACAGCCTGCGCTGCAGTGTCCGCTCGAGCAAGTGAGTTCTGTATCGACATTGTAAGGCTACTGACCATAACGCTGCCATCCAAAATAGCATCCTGTGTCACAGAACCAGTAGCTAGGTTGCTGGCCACAATAATACTGTCTTTGATTGTTCCGTCCGCCTTATGTGACGTAGCAAGATAGTCATTGAGAATACTTCCCCAATTGCCTGCGTCTCCTCCTGGTTGTGGTAGTCTAGCCATGATACCGTTTTATCCTTTGTACGCTCTCTTTATTATGCAGCTGTTGCGAACTAGTGCATGAATTTGTTATTAGTATACTACATCACGGTTATGGCTAGGGGGAGTTGTTGTGAATACGCAAAACTCACTGCTAGGCGGAGCCAAAGTCCCTATAGCGGCGGTCATGGGTACTGAAGGGTTCAATTAGGTTAACCCCGGCTCGCCTATACATTCATTTTAATATTGGGTAAATTGTAGGTTTTGGAGTATTTGACTGTTTAAAAACAGGCCAAAGCACTATGAAATATCGTGGTTTAGAGTTTAGGTAAAGATATTGTGTAGCGTTAGGGGTTTAACCCGCATATCTACAACACGAAGACTTTATCTGCGGAATGATATTATGAAATATATCTTCTATTTCCAAGAATGAAGCTTGGAATCAGGGGAACTTGAATAGTCTATGGAGTTATTTATCTTTCTCATCTTTCTCAAGCTGGCTTTCTAATTTTTCTACTTCGGCAGGTAACCCTGCGAGCATTTCTCTCGCTTGAGATAGCGGAACGGAAACTGGCGACAGCTCCGGACCCGGCGAGAGTTCATCTTCGTCATCCCATACGAGTACGGGTTGGATTACTATGTGCGCGATTCTCAATCGTTTCTTTGTCATAAGTTTTCTTTCATTAACTTTGCAATAATCCGTATCCTGCGGTTGAATGAAGGTCATCCACGAGAGCTTTTACGACCCCCGCTAATTCTGTCAGCGTGACAGTACTCGTATCAAAGGTTGTGCGCTTAGAAGTTCCTGTTGCCACTGCCCACCCTGCACGCTTTGTTACTGGCGTTGCTCCAAAGAAAGCCAGACGTTTTGCTCCTGTGCCGCCATTGCCGATGGCTAATATTGTTTCGTATGATGCAGAGCCTAGCGCCGCGTTTGCGCTCGCTTCGAATATTAGTGATGTTGACGATTGACGTATTCGTGACTGGTAGTAGATGTTTGCCGTACCAGAGTTACGCGCAAACTCGATGCCGTTCATATCTAAGTAAACATGGCTACGGCTAGTAGCAGGTACTGTGGAATCATCTCTGGCGTCAATTCGAGCAGATGCGCCATTGAACTCAACATTAGTTCCGAATTCTAGTATTCCGTCTGCGCTTCGTACGGAGAATCCCTTAGCGTTCGCACCCTGTACCTTCAAGATTCGAGACGTCGATGCCGTTTCGTACGAAATAAGGTCGAGTAGAGATGCGGCACCACCGGTAGTGAGTTTCTGTTCAGCGTACACCGCAGGTGCAAGGTTCGATTTTTGATCGATATTCAAACCGTAGGCAGTGGCACTAGTGATGCTCGAAACCTGTTCGATTTTAAGGCCAATTCCTTTAGCCTTATTTCTAAAAATAAAGCCGTTACCTAATCCGGCGTCAATACCGACTCCGACAAGCCAGCTTCCATTTGATGTATTTTGTCCAGCCATTAAATGAAATAGATAGCCTGCCGTATCGTTATGGATATATTCCCATACGCCTGCACGTGCGTCACCGGTTGGCTTAATGACGACAGGTGATCCTACGGGGGTGCCCATATTAGAAACATAGCCAGTCGTGATATTTGATGCCGCAGCTTGCGAAAGTGCAGCATCAGCCTTATCCAGACTCGCTTGTACCGAACTTACGAGTTTTATTTTAGCCACACTCCCATCAACAATATTTGCTGGCGCATTTAGTTTTGTCTGCACTGCTGTAGCTAGGAGTGTTTCGGTTATCGAGCCATCGGCAATTGTACTTGCATCTACCGAATCGCTCGCAAGTGCAGCGCTGGTTACAGAGCTTGGAGCAAGTGCGCTTGCCGTCACGGCGTTATCTTTGATGGTTCCATCAGATTTATGACTCTGCACCAAATAATCATTGAGAATACTCCCCCAATTCCCTGCGTCACCTCCTGGTTGTGGTAAGCGTGCCATGATTGTGTTTTAGCCCTTGAACCCTCTCTTTGTCATGCAGCAATACTATATGTGTGCATGAATTTAATCTTAGTATACATGATTATGCTAGTGCCTAGAAGTGGGGGTGTTTTGGATACACAAAACCCGCCGCTAGGCAGATTCTTTCGAACCTCATGCAAGTTTCCAGGCATGACCTTGTAAGCATCCTAACGACGGGGTCAGTATGCTTACAAGGTTTTTGCTACCGTACAAAAGCCGAAGCTTGAGCCTTAGGTAGGATCGCCGAATTGTAGGTGCGATTGATGCAACGCAAATGTTGCTTGCGGTTATTGTAGCATATCGAGTAGTGGATATGGAATAATGCTACGGCTAATTATGATGAGCGTAGCTACCAACCTGTCGAAGCACTAAATGTGCGTGACTGACCAGGTTGTAGTAGCTGATCATCGCTCGGGTCGTCCTGTAGGAATGCATACCCTGCGTACGTTGGTTCTAGGCAGACATAATTACCTAGCTGGTCAGACCACGCTGCCCAGGTCGTTAGATCATCAGACGCCATCGTGATCGTTCGTTTTTGCAGCGCTAATCGTTTGGAAGTGCCTTCGGAAAACAGCGTGCCTTCTAGATCCTGCACATCGACCGTCTCGCCGTCGATACTCACCTGCCCTTCGCCATCTGCTACGGCAAAATATGGGTGAAACCCAGGTGCGATGCGCAATTCGCTCGTGCCATTGTTCACTACCTTTAGGGTGATCGTAATCGACGCCTCGTCGAGCGCATATGTCAGCTGTGACGACAAATCACGATACTCATCGTCACCATTCGGTAGTTCCAATGTCACTTCGCTCTGCGTCTGCCTGGCAACAGCCCACACCATCTGACGGCCAAAGCCGTGTTGCGCTTGGTCGCTCAGTCCACCTGGTCCAAAATTTGGCAGACAGACATGACAGCCGCCACGCTGTTTTTTGGATCCATCTGCAGCGGTCAATAGGCGCTTTGGAAACAATATATCACCGTTATCATCAGATAGATTCATTAACCACGCGCCGTCGATCGACACCAATGCTTTTGTCGATCCGTTCCATAGTTCAATAACATCCATATTTTGCCTCCTAATCTTTTATGCCAAAATCCGCCAATGTTTGCGCGTCTTCGATCTTCCATTTATTAATAGCTGTGCGTCGTAGCTGCGTACAATACGCACCAGTACCCAGGTGCGTTCCGATATCTGCTGCCAGGCTGCGAATATAGGTGCCGCTACTGACATGTGTGCGGATTTTTACTTCTGGATACGCATATTCCACAAGTTCAAGGCTGTGGATTGTTACCGTCCGTTCTGGTATTTCAACTTCTTCACCGTTTCGCGCCAGTTTATAGGCACGCTGGCCATTGATCTTGATGGCGCTGAAGATTGGTGGACGCTGTTGTATGTCGCCCGTGAATACACCCATTGCTTGCTCAATACTGTCGCGCAGCGGCTGATCGTTAGATATATCGGTAATTTCACCCTCCGGATCCCCGGTACTGCTGGTTTGCCCTAGTCTGATTGTCGCTTCGTACACTTTGTCGAGTTTTGTGTAATGCCCGGAATTTTTACATTCTTTACCGATGACCAGGATCATCAGGCCAGTCGCGAACGGATCAAGTGTTCCAGTATGCCCCACTTTGACGCGCTGGCGCTTATGAGGGACAACCGATGGTTTTTCCTCATCGCTCCGGGCGCGGAGTGAATCCGCCGCTCGGGCTGCTCCTTTTCCTTGTTCGCTCAAGACGCGTCGAATTCGTGCTACTACACCGAAGCTAGTCATTTCGGCTGGTTTGTCGATAAGGATTATTCCGTCTGTCATTAGGTGTTATTATACCTTTCTTTTTGAAAAGAGTTAAACCCTTACTTTTTAACAAAAAAGTAACAAAATGTCTTCTTTTGGCTGCCCAAAAGAAGCAAAAGGGGTTGTGACTGCTTCCTTCCGCCGAGACAAAGCAGGCAAAAAGAATGGGTGCTGCGGGACTCCCTTCGGTCGGTCCATTTTTATTTCTCTAGTTATTTAAAATGGACTAATCCTCGCACATTATTCCATTCTCTTTGCCTGCTTTGTCTCGGGTCAGTCCAGATGTCACGAAGAGTTAATTCATATCGACGCAGTAGAACTGCGATTCATTCTTCACTCCGTGTTTCATTCGTTACTGAACGAAGTTCAGTAACAATAACAATAGATAGCTTTTTCCGTGACATTCTGCACCGACCCGAGAGCTTCAAGGGCGCAGGGACGGTCGCTAAGTCCTCGCGAATTATTCCGTCCATGTGCCCTTGAAGCTCACGGTGGAGGGAAGCTGTCACAGTTCTTTTGCTAAAGAACATACAGGAGTTTGGTTCTTTGCTGAAAAAACAATTATATGAATGAGTTGAATGGATAACGATTGGATCCTGAATCGAGTTCAGAATGACAACAGCAAAGTGCTATACTAAAACCATGCAAAAGATCATCATCGGCATATTCGCCCATCCAGATGACGAAGCCTTTGGCCCAAGTGGCACTTTATTGATGGAAACGCAGGCGGGCGCAGAGCTGCATCTGATCACCCTGACTGCTGGTGAAAATGGCATGAACCCTGATAATCATGAGAATCTGCGCGAGATTCGCCTACAAGAATGGCGCCGAGCTGGTGAACTAATCGGCGCAAAACACATGCACCATTTGGGCTATATGGACGGCGAACTAGGCAATAAAGACCACGTTGAAATCACCAGTCAAATCATGGCACTCGTCCAAGACATCACCGAAGATCGTGATGATGTTGAAATAGAGTTTATGAGTATTGATCTAAACGGCATTACAGGCCACATCGACCACATTGTAGCCGGCCGCAGTGCATGTTTGGCGTTTTATCGTCTAAAAGAGATGGGTCTACCGGTCACTCGTATTCGCCTGGCCTGCGTGTCGTGTGATCACTTTTGCGATATAAACACTGACTTTGTGTTTATGGAACCTGGCCATCAGCCAGAAGAGATCGATGAGATCATCGACGCCCGACATTTAGCTGACAAGGTATTCGAAATTGTTCGCTGTCATCACACTCAGCGAAGCGATGGCGAAACGCACATTGCACACAGAGGCAAAGACGTCGCGCTCAATCATTTTATCGTTCGTACATAATAAATACACCGCATGTGGCTGCGGTGTATTTATTATGTAGTTCTGTTTTACTAGCCTACTGACCAGGTATTTTGAATTGTCCTGGAGGAGTCGGCGCTGACGACGCAGCGGGCTGATCGACTGGGAGCGCTGGCGCATCACCAAAGATATCGCCTAATTTGTCTGCTGATATACCACCAGACGGTGCAGTGGGCTGATCAAATGATGGAGGTGTTGGCAATGGCGGCAAGGTCGAGAAATCTGGCAGCGGAGGAAGCGATGGCATATCCATAGCAGGCATTTGCGGTGGCATAGCGGCAATCTGGTCGAAAGCAGGTGTAGCTGGCAATGCTTGATCAGATACGACATTGGCCGTTTCGGGCGTCACAGGGTTAAGCGGCTCTAGTGGCGCAGCAATTGCTTGGTTAACTGGTGTTACTGGATCAGCGCTAAGATTTGGTAGCGGAGGTAACGGTGAACTAAACGGGTCAATCGTCTTTTCGGCAGTATCTTCATCTGACACACCCTCACCGGCAATAATACCAGCAGATGGCGTATCAAAGGATGATTTGGCGTCACTGCTAATGTAATCACTGCCCGATCGCGTCGTAATAAAGTCGGATGCTGGAGGTAAGGTCAACTCAGGGACTTGCGCATCGTCCAGTTGAGGAGTGGCCGGTGACGGACTAAATTGCTGATCAGCAGCTGGCGCTGGAGCAGCCGCGGACATAGGAACGTCAAGTGATTCAAACCCTGGCATTGCAGAGTCAATAGTTGAAAGTGGCGGTACTGGATCAGCGGAAACGGGTTCTGGCTGAAGCTGAGGTTGTGGTGGCAACATGTTTTCGCTTGCCTCACTCAACTGCGCCTCTAGGTCGGCGACAATAGGGGCGGTCTGAGGCAATTCCCCTACTTCGGCCAACTGGTCAGATAGTTCTTTTTCAACGTCCTTTGCGGGCTCGGCTTGGTCGAGTGCAGCTTCAACAGCGACAGCTTCATCCTGAGCAGGAGCGTCGCTGATGGCGTCGGTCGTAGAATTGGTCTGTACATCATCAGTATCGGTAGACGCAGTGACATCGCCTACGTCATTTGTCACCACATCGTCAACAATAACCGCTGCTGCAGTCGCGCCATCTACGACAGGCGTCGTGTCTTTTTTGTCACGATCAATGGTAAGCGAACTATCATCACGTCGAGGTTTTTTATCTCTTTTTCGATCCTTGCGATCTTTGCCGCCGTCTTTTGGCTGATTATTGCTAGGTGAATCATCAGATTTGTCCGAGGCTTGGCTACCTGGACCAATATCGTGCGCTTCTTGCAGTTTTGCTGCGATCAGTTGCTGATTCGCCCCAGCAGCCATCAGCTGAGCGGCCATTGTCATGACGCGCGAAGATGTACGATCGTTGCTAAACCTGTCTGTTGCCGATACGATACCTGTTAGCAACGCTGTCGCGACTTGTTCGTCCAAGATTGGGCGATCATCTTTGAGCGCTTCAGATAGGCTAACAAGCATTTCGCAGAGGCTACTTGCCCCTGCTTCACGCCAATCAACATTACCGAGGCTGCTTGGGTCTGACCCAGAGCTGATTGTCATCACCGCAGCATCATGAAGTATGCGACCGTGCGCAGATAATGCTTTGTCTAAGTGATCTTGAGTAGCGACATTGAGTGCGATCACCATTTCAACATTGTAATCGCCCTGGCTAAAATCAAGATCTTTGTCGCTTAGCACCGTACGGTACGGGGTAATAAAAATCTTAACGACATCACCATCGACTTTGTACCGCAAATGGTCTGCCTTTTCTTTGTCGAGCGCAATAATAAAATCACGAAGGCTATCAACGGTACTTTCAAAAGTTTTTGCAGGATCAAGAAACGTAATTGCAGGAGGAATTGCACCACTGAATATAGACGTGGCGCGTTTTTCGAGTTTGTTCAAGATAAGTGTCAAACCCAATGCCGCAGACAATTCGTCAACACTCGGGCTATCGTTCACAGTGACGAGAATATTGCTATTCGCCTTGATTCCTTCGACTATTTGCTGCTTAGCATTGCCTTCGTTCATTGTTTTTCCTACTTTTTTGGTTTTTCTTGAGTTTGGATTTACTATACCATAAGCATCGTTTGATCGTCAACAAAACCGCCCGTCTATTCACAGCACTTTACATTTCCCCTGTTTTCCTCTATAATCTCACTTTGATTGTATCTATAACTTATAAGGTAAAGGAACACTATGCCAATTATCAAATCAGCTATCAAACGAATGAAACAGACGATCAAGCGTAACACGCGTAACGTCGGTATCAAGAAAGACATCAAGACTGCAACAAAAGCATTTGTCGCTGCTCCTGCAGCAGATACATTGTCAAAAGCACAGAGTGAACTTGATAAAGCCGTCAAAAAAGGCTTGATCAAAAAGAACACTGCAGCACGTCGCAAAGCGGGGCTTTCAAAAGCTGCAAAAACTGCTGGCGTAAAACTAGCGACAACAAAGAAACCTGCCGCAAAGCCAGCGACAGCAAAAAAGACCGCTGCTCCAGCTAAAGCGGCTGCGGCAAAGAAACCTGCAGTGAAAAAAGCTCCAACTACAAAAGCTACTGCAGCTAAAAAACCAGCTGCAAAGAAGACGACGAAGTAGTCCTCATCCCATAACAAAATAACCCGGAATATTCCGGGTTATTTTATGTTACTTACCTTTATGAGCGTCCGCTCAACGAGCAGCCATGGGTCTGCGGCTGTTGATTTCATGGCAGTATCGGTATCTGCGAACGTCGCTATCATCTTTTTTGCGCCACGCTTGCCAATACGACTCGCGTACGGAGCCAACTTTGACAATGCGAACGGATGCGCACCAATCAGTTTCGCAACATCACCGCTTGACTCATCTGTGCTTGCCAATGCTGCCAACTGAAATGCCTGACTAGAGAGTAGTCCAAACACCATATACGGATCGTCCGTTTGTTTAAGAGTGGCGACCATTTCATGAACGCGCTCACGATTACCGCGTAACGCCGCATCAAATAAATTGAATACATTTTCGGCTGGATTCGCCTCTATTACATCCTTAATGATATCTGGTGTTATGTGATCGAGCGCAGATAGTTTCTGAATTGCATGATACAACTGCCATTGGTCAACTCCGACTCTAGCAACGAGTGCTTGAGCACTTTTTTTATCACATTGCACACCCTGCTTTGTGGCTTGTTCAACAACCCATTGTTCGACTTTGTTTGTGTCACGCTCTGTCCAAACGGGAAATTCCGACACTTTAGCAACTTTCATGAGTTCTTTGTACGTTTTGGTGCGTTTATCTAATTTAGAATCGACCAATACAAGATGCACGTCGTCGCTCACTCGTGGAATCCATTCTCCCAGATCATTCCAGACTGATTTGTTTTCAGAAAGATTTTTGACAATTACGAGACGATTCGATGCAAACAGCGTTGCACCCATCAACAGATCAGGTAATTGCACCGTCTCGATAACACTGCCATCAATCGTCTCGGCGTCACCATCAAACGTAGCAATAATCCCTGCGAGCGCCTGGGATGATTCAAATGTGTTTTCTCCGTGTAACAACGTGATCATGTATGTAGTATACAATTAATCGTTACAGAACTTGGCAATGCGGACAGATGTGCGTCCCACGACCGGCTGCTTTGAATTTGATTATTTCGGTTTCACAGCGAGGACATGCCAGACCTTCGCGTCGAAACACACGAGCAAAATCCATATAACTGCCGCGTTTTCCTTCTGCGTTGACGTAGTTCTTATCAGTGCTTCCACCCTTTTGTATTGCCAGGTTCATAACGGCACGTAGTTCAGTGTATAGTGTTTCAAACTCATTGGGCGTGATTGTGTTCACTAATCGTTTTGGATGGATTTTTGCAGCCCACAACGATTCATCGGCATAAATATTACCGACACCCGCAATAACTGTCTGATCAAGAATCGCTGCCTTGATACTCGTTTTTGCCCGTCGCGCAAATCGCGCGGCAAATTCATTTGCAGTGAACTCAGCTTCGAGCGGTTCTGGGCCAACTTTTTTCATAAAATCGATATTCGGAACTTCCAGTGTCGGCATGAGTTTCATCCAACCAAATTTACGTTGATCGTTAAAAAACAATCTAGATCCATCGGCAAACTCCAGCGTCACACGTGTCGACCGATCGGGTAATTCACCAGTCAGTGATTCGTTCGGGTGCCCCGCCCCAAAAACCGACTCACCTCGATAGACCAACTGGCCTGTCATTTTGAGGTGAATCACTACTGTATACGCAGTTGAAAGATCAATCATCAGTACTTTAGCGCGACGACGCACATCGGTAATTGATGCGCCAATCAAAAATTCCTGTACGTCTGCTACTGCATTTGGAAACGATTTTGGTGTATCGTGATGAACACTTTTGATAGCGCGGTCAATGATTAATTCGTGAAGTCCACGGCGGACGGTTTCAACTTCGGGTAGTTCGGGCATGCAATCTATTATACTCTCTTAGCGAGAAGGAAGTTCATACTGAAGCCGAAGATAGTCAACATAGATCGTTCTCGACGTCATTCCGGTTGTTTTTCTGATACCACTCAGTATGGATTGTCCGACTGTTGTCGTTATATTTGAAGTAATAGGCGCAGGACATGTATAGGTATTCGTATCATCACTGGCGACAAATGTTGCCGCAGTACCAGCACTATTTACCGCCATTTGCAGGTTGTACCATTTATCGCTATCGACAGTCACACCCAGATCACACGTCGTCTCTGCTCCAGCTGACGCACATGCGCCTGTCCACTTGCCGCTATTGACCGAATTTGAATATCTAAAGTAGCAACCAGTTGGTGTCCCGGCGGGGGCGCTTGCATTTGAAGATAGCCCAAATATCGTCCCGTACTCGTTGCCAGATTGTGACAAATCGGCGATTTTCACGCCAACAGAATACGTGATTGGACCCGATCCAAACATATACATTGTCGATAAAGTAGACGAAACAAGGTTGGAAGATATAAACGCACTCCCATTTGTTTGACCGCCTGTGGCTACCGCCAAAATCCCAGGGCGGTTCGCTTCGCTAGCCTGCGATATCGCCGAACCTTCAATACTCCCATACACTGTTAGTGACGAGTTGAGAACTTGCGATGCACCCGCAAAGAAAGAGCTTACCATATTGATTGGCTGCACAAAATCCTGATTGATCTCAAACGATCCACGCGTCAGCGGATCGTGGGTAATACAATCTTTCCAGCCTCCAGACTCGTAACAGCGAAACTTTTTTGCCGCGACGTTGTAATACATTGACCCGTCTCTGCTAGCTGGGTCACCTGCTGTTGATTTACTATCGGGATAAAACAAAGCAGGCCATGCATCAGCCCCGGTTGGGCCGTTCCCGACGCGTAATGTATTGGTTACTGTATCGGCAACGAGGAGTGATCCACCGCCAGCATTTTGAATCGAAAACGCCGCAGCAGAATCGATTGCATTCCTAAAAAAGGTCGGCGCTGACTGACTTGTTTTTCGTACGAATGCGTCATCGAAATGCCACGTACCCGCTACTGAACCATTACCCCTCACCGTCGCGAATAATTCTACATATACCGCTCCAGCTGGGACAGTATGTGTTCTTTCTTTTAGGGTATACGAGGTGTCAGGTAAGCCACCACTGTAGCCGTCGGCAGTACTGTAGTTAACAACCGCACCTTGAGCATCGTAGTAGACCAGCAGATACCCGCCACTCCCAGCAGCAGTATCATTGACCTTTACGTACCCGCCATATGCAAGCACGTCACCGGGTGTCACTGCAATCAAGTTCGATGCGGAATCAAGTAGTGCACTTGGAGCCGACTGCTGTACCCGCAAACTTCCTGCTCCACTTTTTGAATCACTTGCACCATCGATTGTTCCGTTAGTATACCGCCATCCAGTATCACTAAATTCAAAACCAGGATTAGATAGCAAATTATCACCGTAAGTGACGCCGCCATTAACAGTTGCTTGGATAAGATTATTGTTTGCAACAAATCGTAATGTTGAAGCATTGTAAGCAACTGTTCCTGCGATATCATTTGGCATCGCAGAAACGGACAGCCCTCGGTGGTCATTGGTAATGTACCCGCCAGTGCCAGCGTTTTGCAACATAAACATATCCGAATTAAATCCAATCGATGTATTATTGACAACTGAAAGCGTATCGTTCACCTGGATTTTACCGTTAAATGTATTGTTCACAGAAAAAGTATTATTAGCATCATTTCTCACCATGCTTGCGCCATCAATGCCATCGATTGTATCGGAATTAAATGTCGTTGGGGCACTTCCCGCACTAGAACGAGGTGACATCGGCCCCTCCGTCCATGTCCCACATCCTACCGTTGAGCATGTTGCTGTTGCCGGCGTTGGTAGCTCGACTTCGAAATACAGTGGGTATGTTGTAAATGCTGCTGGCGACAATACAGAGTTATCGCCAATTTGTATCGAGAACAATCCATTTTTTACTTGTACTCGATAGCCGCCATCACGCACTTCTTCGCCCAATGCGCTCCCACCTGTCGCCACGCCATAAAGCCGCACCTTCATATTGTACAGGCCGTCCGGTTTAATGTTTCCTGCTGCATCAGTCAATCGACCTTGGAAGTTGATCTTGTATGGCACGGTTTGCACCGCATCAACTTGTGCAGCTGCAGTCCCTAGCCATAGCACTCCAATAGTGGCTATAGCAAACGATGCAATCTTTGTTAGCCGCGCCATCATCGACTCAATCGTCCACGAACATCAACATAATCAATTCCAACTGCCCGAACAGTCGTGCCTCCAGATGCTTTCTGGATCATTGCACCCATGGCGGTGACGCCCGTCGGAATACCAGTAGAGACACTACATTGGTTCGTATCATTCACCGTAAATGTCGCTACCGCACCGTTATTTGCAACGGTCACATTCAGCGTCGTCCAGTCCGTCGTTACCGTGAGCGGAACTGTGCATGTCGTATCAACTGAATCTTTTCGGCACACTCCTTGCCACTGCCCTGAAACGACACTATGAGTGTACCGTAGATAGCAGCCATTGGTTATACCGCCTTCGGTGCCCGCGGTAGTGATAGAGTTGACAAACCCTGCACGAAACGTATATATACCACCAGTCGCAGAAAGCGATGCTAGCCTTATAGCCGTCAGATACGACCAATCTCCCGTAGTCAGCGTCGTCATTCCCGATGAACCAAGGTAGCCTGCGATCGAGGTAGTGGCGCTGATACTCAGATTGAAAATACCCGGGTGAATACCGCCATCATTGGTTGTTTGCGTGAGTGTCGTTCCCGATCCAGCACCTTGCGCATTAATTGTTGGATCGATTGCACCACCACTCGTAAAACTGCCGTTCGTAAAATCGGTCTGATAGTTGTACCCCTGCCTTGGGTCAAGCATCGTACTCACACAATCTTTCCAGGTGCTGTCTTCGTAGCAACGGAATTTCTTGCTGACCGCATTGTAATACATCGCACCGTTATAGCCCGTTGGGTCGCCACTGGTAGATTTGTGATCGAGCACTAACAGTGTTGGTGTTGCATCAGGATTCACATCGCCATCACCAACTCGAACTTCGAAGTTTGATGTGTCTGCAACCAGCAGCGGTGATCCGGCTGTATTTTGTATCATGAATGCATACATGGAATTCAAGGTGTTCTTATACAGCGCAGGCGATGATTGGGTAACTTGTTTGACATAGACATCATCAAAATCCCATGTCCCAGTCGTTGTGCCCGTACCGCGTACCGTCAGCCCAATAGATGCATACACCGCCCCAGCTGGCGCCGTATGGATATTCGCTTTTGTCGCATACGAAGTTCCCGGATTGGACCAATCCCCATTATCGAAAGATACAGCGGCGCCTGTTGAATCCATAAATCGTACGTAGTATCCACCTTCACCAGTCGTTGCAGCAGATGTCTTCAGCTTTGTCGAAACATACAACTGATCACCAGGCTGAACCGCAATCGTCCTCGAGAGAACATCATAGATCGTCGTTGTTGATGCCTGTGTGAACCGCAGGTGCGATGCTCCTGATGCCGGTGCGGCAGTTGAGGTGATTCCTTCGCATAGCAGCCATCCTGCACAACCAAATTCGAACCCGGGGTTCGAGATTAGATTATCTCCATACGTCGCGCCGCTATCGATTGCAGCCTGAACAAGAACGTTATTTGCGACGAGTTTCAAGGTTGGCGGACTAACCACATTAGACCCAGCCCCGCCTGAAGCGACTGCAGAGATAGACATACCCGTTGCATCATTCATGATATATCCACCCGACGCAGCAGCCTGCAATTGAAGATTAGCGCCAGATTGTGTAACGTTAAAGCCGATTGCTTTCCCGTTTACAACGGAAATCGTATCGTTTGCCTGCGTTTTTCCGTTGAATGTATTGGTTGATCCAACAGTAAACGTATTGCTTGTGTCGTTTCGCGCGAGGCTAGCACCATCAATGCCGTCGACAGTATCGGCATTGAATGCATACGGACTCGAACCTAGCGGTGAACGAGGTGTCATCGCGCCTTCTGTAAACACTCCACATGCTGCCGCTGAACAGTTTGCGCTCGCCGGAGTTGGCAATTCGATTTCCAGATAAAGAGGGTACGTCGTGAAAAGCGATGGAGATAGCGTCGTCACATCTCCGAGTTGAATTGAAAACAAGCCGTTCGTCACCTGAACTCTATTAGTCGTTTCTCTGCTTTCAGTCCAGACTGCAGAACCGCCAGTTGCTGCAGAATACAGACGAACGCGCATATTATAAAGTCCGTCAGCTTTTATATTGCCTGTGGCATCGGTCAATCGACCCTGAAAATTAACTTTGTACGGAATAGTCTGAGCGGCATGAACTGGAACAGACGATGCTATTGTAAAAAATACAGCGAAAATACCAAGGAGAGCCACAATCATACTATTGCGACCAAAAAGACATTGATAAATGTTCGTCAAAATAAGCTTATTAGCTTTTAACTGCACTTTTATACCTGTTTATTCCCTATTTCGCCATGCCTCACAAAAAAGCATATGCTATATAGGATTATAGCATTTTTACCCTATAACCACTAGGGTTACGCTATTTCTTCAGGTACTCTTCGATTGACTTTGAGACCTTACCATCAGGCTTTAGGTTTTCCCAATACAATACCTGTGTGTTATCAAAAATCATTGCATCTTCGGGGCCATGTAACTCATTGCCTAACTTTACCAATTGTGGCGTTGTAGTTGATGCCGTTTGGTCATTGGGAACCGCTGCAGCATCGGATTGCGCCGTATCCTGTTGCTGAAGATAGTAGACATTTGTCAGACGATATGAGTTATCATGTAGTCGCTGTAATTTACCAAAGTAGATTTGATTATTAGTCAGTACAACAACCTGATATTTACTCGTTTGAATAAAGTATGAAGACGTATTAGACACGTACCACCATATCGAGCCAGCCAAAAGCAACACTGCTACAATACCGCCCACTATCGCTCCCGTTCGTCGTTTACCAGTTCCAAAAAATGACTTTCTCGTCGATGATTCAGGAGCTATATTCCGAGAAGGATGAGGTCGTATGTCCATGTTTTTTTGCATAATCATTATCTAGTATACACCACACACATCTACAATTGCTTTTTCACCCGTCCCCGGCGCACTTTTCGAACAACCACAGACCCTACTGCCAGTAACACCAAAAAGACGAAAACCCCAGAAACGACAACGCGCCATATACCCGTAATCAAAAACACATATCTACTCTCGACAGCATTATTTGCACTAACAGTTACTTTATATACCCCAAACTGATTAGATGGCACGCTAAAGTCAAACGTACGAGTACGGCCTGCATACACGAGTGGACCCTCGAACTTTGTTTGAGCTCCCCATGGTTCAACCGAAACCTGCATTGACGGAAAGAACCCGGTTGCTTGATCGATATTAGCAGGGTTCTTTACTCCAACACTACCCTTTATTTGGCTACCGAACTGGAATAGACCAATATTCAGGCTTGAGATAGCGGCCGTGCGCGGACCCGCCATACCGTTCTGCAATAGTAGCAGCGTACCGACTTGCACTGATGGAACGATCGTTTGGGGAACATCTTCATGTTTTGTCGTTGCAAAGATAACGCCAAATATGTCACCTTGCGGAAGTTTTGAGCTATCAACAGTAAATCCTATTCTTGCCGATTCTTTTGCCTTCAGTTCGACATTATCTACATCAAGAGTAATCGCATCCGCTTGATCAGGGTCGTCGAAAAACTGCAATGTTCCGTCATCACTCACTTGCTTGAAAAACTGAACTTTTAATGTCACATTTTCGGTCTCATCGGATCCATTGGCGATATCGACAACACCTTTTTTCTGTTGTCCAACATCAAGCGTCTCTCGATACTGTAGCGGTCTGATCTGTAAATTATCAGCTGCACCGACAGGCGAACCAAAACCAAGCGTCACGCCACCAATAACCGCCACTACTATGAGTAATAGATACTGTTTCATGGTATCGTCGTCGCCGTAATCGTTACCGTATTTGTATAGTTTCCTGCGACCTGCGACGCCGCAATATCAACACGCGGCTGCAATGTGACCGTGTCTTGTACGCCGCCACTATACCCGCTACGTGTATACAATGTTGTTGTTGCCGATGGAATCGCTGCATACCCATAATTTCCAGTCGTTCCCCATTTTCCTGGTAGCGCAGGCGCCGCGGTGAGTGTAAATCCAAGACCTTTTGTCGTTCCCTCCACCCACGCTACAGGACTTGCGATTGTGCCACTAGGGATCGCGGAAATGGTGTTAATACCACTTGTCAAGTTGTTATTCTGAGCGATTGACAATGAATAACTTGGCGCATCAGTAAGCACTTGCGCCGAAACCGTACCTGTTTTTGAGACGCCGGGAGTCAGCGTGCCCAGGGCAATACTCGCAGTTGTCAGACTAAGCTGAACCGACTGCTGAAGCTGCGCAACATATCCATGACTTAGTTTATAGCTTGTGCTTGCCCCACTTCCAGTTAACGCTTCTCCGCCGCCAACAACCATTTTGTAATTGCTAGAACCAGCTTGCCCGCCAAATGGCGCCGCGACAGATGTATCAATCTTGTAGCTCGTACTCGACATACTATCAGCATAAACGGGTGCAGCAACAAAAAGAGATGTAACCGTTGCCATGCCAAGAAAAAGGATGGATACCCTACGCCTCACTATCATAGTGACAATTATACCATTACCAGGTTCAGTTATAGAAATATGCCCAGGAGTAATAGTCCAAGCCCAATAAATCGTATGCCAACGCCCACAGTCTTAATTCGACGCGAGACAGGAATTTTTTGAAACAGCGACACTGATGACGCCAACCACTGCACGGCGGTTGTCGCTATACCAAATGCCAAAATCCAACTACCAACGGCGATTGTCGTGGCTCGTAATAGCGTCAATTTTGGTGCATCGGATTCTTCGAATCGTGTCGAAATATTCAACCAATTGCCTAGCGATTCAAACACACGACCGACAACAGGCGGAACGAGATCCAAAAACGGTAATTCCTTTTTAGGTTCGACGGCCACATCGTAGTCTCCGCCAATTACAACGCCCTGTCCCGGCAGGTCTGTTTGCGTTTCACCCCCTGTTGACCCACTGCTGTCTGGTGGAGGATTGAACGTAACGACACTTGACGCCTGATCGTTTTGTAGCTGGCAAACGTCGACTGCTACAACCTTTACAGTACTTGTGCCTGCAACAAGTGTTACTGTACCGCTAAATGCCGTTTCGCCAACGGGAATCGACATGATACTATCTAATTGATCATTGACATACACCTCTATCTGGCTCGCCTGTACTGACTGACCGGCGATCGCAATCACCGGGTCAGTAACAATACTATCGCTAATAGGACTCGTCAATGTGATTGATGCACCATCACTGCAGATGATTGCATTGACCGCTGTGCTCGCCTGAGCGCTCGCATCATGATGAGACAGCACCGAAACTGTAAATCCACCAAGCAGAATAGCAAGCGCAATGACGCGTTTGCTATTTTTTAATACGACGATATACACCGTACCCGCCGCCAACAACAAGCAGTAGACCGAATACTATCAAAATATAGCGAGGAAGAATAAGCACATACCCGCTTGATGATTCCGATGAATCCAGATACGCATGATCGATCTCTACCTTATAAATTCCTAGCCATGCAGCTTTGTCCCAATCTAGTTTCACCTTACGGATTGTTTGCGGCAAAAGCGCCCAGTCTGCCTTTGTCTCGTACTTAACATTCCCAAATACGTCTTTTATACGGTAGTTGATAGTATCAGCAAAATCAGTATTTCCTTCGTTCTTGATACGAGTAGTCACCTGCAGTGGTGGTTCTAGTTGCCAAAATGGAATATCCGTCTCAATAACAGATCCCTTTAACGTATTTTCGCCATTAACAGTCGTGTAAAGAATTGATCCTACTCGCTTGTTACGAAGCACAGAGTTACCAGTTACTCCGCCTGCGGGCTGTGACTCGGCGAATATTACCCCGTAATGACCACCGGGTCGTGCATTGGAAGGAACGCGCATTGTATAGTCCACTTTTGTCGATGCACCTGCTTCAAGATGATATTTGACTTGCTTGAATTGCACCCATTGATATACGTCTGTGTTATCTGTCGTTTTTGTAAAATCGGCTTCGTACGACTCGTCATTTTTACCCTCGTCATCCGATTTGATTGTATACGGCCGCGCGTAGACTATAAAGTCATAAGCCGTCTGACCGTCATTGATAATCGTCAACGAATCTTCGATTGTCTTGCCTGCATCAACGGCATATTTCTTGTTCACAGGAGATAGTGTCAAACTCTCCCTCGGTTCGGATTCTCCTGCATCGACAGCAGATGCAATCGACATAAATCCCAGCCCAGACAGAGCGATCGTTAGCGTTGCGAATAGAATACTTTTCTTAAACATGTTGTCCCATATTGATTAATTTGTCACTGCAGTATATGTTACAACGCCGGTGTAAACACCGCTTGGTTTTGCTGTCGTTGCCCTTACTCCGTACCACACGGTCGTAACGTCATTAGTTGCGGTCGTTGCGGTCGTCTTTAGCGTATTTGGCGAACCAAGCGCTGGCACCCCTGCCCATGTAGACGTACTGCTCGCATTGTTCGTTTCAGCACTATATGCAGTAGCGCCAAACCCACCAACGTTGACGACGCGATAGCCCCAAGTGTTAGCTGCTAGCGCTGTCGGAGATGCTTGGGTGCCAGTATGTGCAGGAATGGTGTTCCCGCCGCTCGCAAGCGAAGTGACCGCGTTTGCATCGGTCATCGTAAGCGTATAGCCAGTCGAGTTGTTCGTATTCACCGTCACCGTATCACCGGCACTCGTCACAACACCGCCGGTAGTCGGTACGAGTGACAATCCAACCGTTGTACTCGTTGATAAGCTTATCGTTGCGGCGACTGTTGCGTTGATTGTGGTTGATCCAGAAGACGTCGCGGCATTCGTACGAATAGGTTCAATAAGCAAAGCAGACAATGATAAAATCACTGTATAGATTCCGATTTGCTTCCTACTCACCTTCACCTTCACTCTCCTCTGGACTGTTACGATATCTAGTTCGTTACGGCTGTATATGTCACCGAATCTGTATACGTTCCGGTTGGTTTGGATGTATCTACCTTAACGCCATACCAGACCGATGTCGCATCACCTGCTGTGTTTGTTGCAGTCGTCTTTAACTGTTGCGGCGCTGCTGATGACGGAAGACCCGCCCAAATACCACTCAAGTTTGCTTGATTAGTCTGAGCTGTTGTTGGCCCAGCACCAAATGTACCAGCACCATCAACCCGGTATCCCCAAGAATTGTTTGCTAGTGTCGTAGGGCTTGCGAACGTCCCTGCATGACCCGCAATGTTATTTCCACCATTTACAAGAGCAGTATTAGTATCCGTATCGGCAAGAGTAAGACTATATCCCGATGCATTGTTTGTAGCAACCGTCACAGTGTCAGACGCGCTTGTCGCACTACCCGAACTTGTCGGCGTCACAGCCAGTGCTACCGTTGTACTAGTTGTAAGACTAATTACCGACGCCAACGTTGCGTTAATAGTCGTATTACCCGATGTTGTCGCGGCAGATACGATAACCGGCGAAGCAGCAGCCAATACCATAGTAGATACACCTATCCATGCTGCTGTTCTCTGAACTAATACTCTTTTCATTTTGGTCCTTTTTATTTGTTATATAAACCTGTTGCCTTTACCATAACAAAACGTAAGCTTAATTGTCAAACACTTTTTTAAGATTGGTATCATATTCTTCTATCGATGTGTACTGTATGCCTTTCATACCAACAGAAATTGCCCCGTTTACATTATCGATCAAATCATCGACCATGACACAATTACCTGGATCAACCGCAAGTCGTTGTGCTGTATACTCAAATATTTCAGAATTTGGCTTTACCATACCCACATCACTTGATAACACAACAACATCAAACAGTTCATGGAACTCCTGTTGCGTAAATAATTGGTTCATAACACCTTGGCCAATATTACTCAGAAGCGCCGTTTTATAATGATTACGGAGTCGTCGTATGTCAGTAATCAGACGAACATTTCTGACATGAGCCGTCGTAATGATAGACTCAACATCGGCCGTATTCATATCGATAAGCGTCGATACCGTGTCGACATACTCTTTTCGAGATACATAGCCATAATCCGATGCAACGGATAAATCTTTTAGCTGGGATCTTTTGTTTGGCGGACAGCGATCCATCAGATGTGCAAGACTGCCTTGGTAGAGAACACCAAAGCAGTCATAGATAATTGCTTGTACCATATGCTAAGTATAGCGGATTACAGGCCAACTTTGCGGGTTGTTTTATTGACTTCAGGAATCTGGACGCGGAATAGTTCACTTAGGCGACGGTTATCTGCTTTTTGTGAACCTTTGACTTGTTTACACGATGTCGTCCACAGTTTTTTAATAACGTTACTTGCCTGTAATACTTCATACTCATACACCCTCCCGGTTGCACAGATACCACGAACATCATTACTTTCGCCATCCAGCTCACTCGCCTCCATCATGCTCGCGCGGTCAAGCGCATAAATGAACTGCTCGTAACTACGGTTGTTATTTGGTAGCTGCACCTGATCAACTTGGTTATCCAGATAACCTTGATATGTTGTTAGGGTACGCGATGTTGGTGTTGCGGTAATCGTATAGCTATGAAAATCCTCGTCGGCCACGATTGAGCCACGAACCGTCAGACGAACACTGCGGTCAAGCGACGTATTGAGTAATGCTTCTTGACCTGTATTCACGACCTCTTCTGTGTCACCACTTCCAAATATACTGCGGCCGACTGAAAAAAGCGCAGCAACGGCGATAACAATAACAATTAACACTAATGCGATCGGAATGATCCTCTGAACTCCACTATTATTCATATCTTCATAATACCACTATTGTGGTTAAATGTCAATAGGCTCATGGTTATGCGAAATCGTTTACGCGATATGCGTCCCAGTACTACCAAATCCACCTTCGGCTCGTTCAGATATCTCTAGTTGTACTACTTCTTGCCAGACGGCGTGCTCATGTTTCGCAATGACCAGCTGCGCAATACGCATATCAGGTGTGATTTCGAATGAATCTTGCCCCAGGTTGACAAGTAATACGCCAACTTCACCTCTGTAATCAGCATCAATCGTCCCAACCCCGTTAATCATCGTTATGCCGTGTTTTATCGACAAGCCACTTCTTGCACGAATTTGCGCCTCGTATCCAGTAGGTACAGCCATAGCAAATCCGGTCGGTATCATACGTCGCTCCATCGGCTGTAGCAAGATTGTATCGTCAATGCATGCATGAATATCCATACCAGCTGCTCCAGCGGTTTGATATTGCGGCAAGATTGCCTTTTCGTTCAGTTTTGTTACCTGGATATTCATTACTATAGTTCACCCCAATTCTTGCCTGTTGATACATCGACCCGCAATTTTACCGGTAGCTCTGGAGCAACTGACTCCATGACGGTTTTTAGCAGCTGTGCTACCTTATCGGCATTTTCTTCGGGACACTCGATCAAAATACTGTCATGGATCTGCAATATCTGTTCACCCAGATCACCAAGTTTTTCATCAACTTGAATCATAGCCAATTTCATAAGATCAGCTTCGGTGCCCTGAATAGGCATATTCGCCGCGGCGCGCTTCGCACCCTCCCGAACCATAAAATTACTGCTATTTACATCGGGCGTTGGGCGTCGTCGGCCATAAAATGTCTCGACGTAGCCTTCGCTGCTTGCGCGAGTGAGTGTCTCGTCGATAAACCGACGAATTGGCGCACGTAGCGCAAAATACTGATCAATGAATGCTTTTGCATCGCCAAATGACATGCCCGTTGCAGCCGACAATCCGTGAGGACTCATGCCGTATAGCACACCAAAGTTAATAACTTTGGCATCACGTCGCTGGGTTTTTGTGACGTCATCCATCGGGACGCCATAGACTTGCGCGGCCGTTTTTGTATGAATATCAACGTCACCATTAAAGTCATTAATCAGTTCTTTGTCCATTGCCAATACCGCAGCAAGGCGTAGCTCGAATTGACTATAGTCGGCACTGACAAACACTTTGTCACCTTCTGGAATAAACGCCTGACGAATACGACGACCCAGCTCACTGCGCACCGGAATGTTCTGCAAATTAGGACCCGTGCTCGATAGTCGTCCTGTCGCTGCAACATCTTGGTTAAATGTCGTGTGCACTCGGTCGTGTTCGTCAGCCTGTTCAGGTAATGTATCGATGTATGTATTTTTGAGTTTCGCTAATTCACGAGTTTGCTCGATCAGTTCAATAATCGGGTGCTGTCCGCGTAATTTATCCAACTCTTTTTGACCCGTGCTGAATCCTGTTTTACCTTTTTTAATACCTGCTGTCGGTAATTGTAATTTTGTGAACAGGACTTCAGATAGTTGCGCCGGACTACCGATATTAAACTCGTACCCAACCATTGTATACATTTCTTGCTCGAGTTTTTTGTGTTCATCACCAAGCTCTTTACTCATATCAGCCAAAAGCCGCTTATCGATTTTAATACCGCGACGCTCCATAGCAAATAAATGATATGTCAGAGGAAAGTCATATTTATGGGCGATTTCGCTGATGCGCGGCGCATGAGTAAATGCTTCGGTCTGCCAGTCGTACACCTGCCATAATCCCGCAACGTAATCTGACGCGGTAGTAATATCGCTTCCGACCAGTGCGCTCAAACTGCGATCACGACGCAGTGGATCGATCAAAAAAGCAGCTTGATGAATGTCGTGCAGCTGACCAAATCGTATGCGAACATCATGATCCGCCAAACGGTGGTAAAGCAACTTGCTATCGTAGCTAATAACTGTCGCCAGTTCAAACACGCGCCACGCACTTCGTTCAATCATCGCTACCTTTTTGTGCATCACCGTTGACCGATCAAGCGACAACCATAACTCATCGTCAATCATATGCAGGACTATAGGTCCGTCAATTTGCAGTTCATCCGGCCACTCAATTTCTTTGAGCGTCACCAGATTATTCGCCTCAAAATACAGCGCACCTTGTTCAGGAACCTCCTGCATATGTTTCGGCAGACGTTTGACTAGTGAATTAAACTCGAACTTTTTCAACACAGCACCAACTTTTGCAAGGTCGGTACGGTCAATATCAGTCTCTTCCCAGTCAATTTCAATCGGTGCATCACAAAAAATCTGCGCTAACTGCTGGCTCATATATGCATTATCTTTGTCATCAATCAGGTTCTGTTTTTGGGCTCCTTTTAGATCTTCGATGTGTTCATAAATCCCATCGATTGTTTCGTACGCACCCAGTAACGATTCGGCCGCCTTTGGTCCAATTTTACGAACACCTGGAATATTATCGCTTTTATCACCAACTAACGCCTTGTAATCGACAAATTGATCCACCCGAACGCCATATTTTTCAGTAAACGCATCGCTATCGTATTTCGTCAGGTCGATGCCACCTTTTTTTGTGATATAGACTGATGTTTTTGGGGCAATCAGCTGCAGCATATCGTAATCGCCCGACACAATGCACGTTTCGACGTCTTTTTCAGCCGCCTGCGCTGCAAACGTTCCTATTATGTCGTCAGCTTCGTAGTGATCAATCTCATACAAAGGCCAATTAAAAGCAGCCAATACTTCCCGAAGTGCCGGTAGTTGTGCATAAAAGTCTTCTGGCGGTTTTGTGCGACCGGCTTTGTATTCTGGAAAAATATCAGTTCGTTTTGTCGTACTCGTGCCTTTGATATCCCAGGCAACAGCAATATGATCGGGCTCCAGCTGTTTAATAATTTCAATCGCGATACTGGCAAACCCAAACACGCCGCCAATCGGCGTGCCGTCCTTTAGTGTCAAATTCGGCATTGCGTAATAGCCCCGATAAAATACAGATTTTCCGTCGATAACTACAAGTCGCTTCATAGTACTAGTATAGCGCACCCTCCGCTAAGACTCTTGGTGTGCTTGTAGTTTCTTAGCAAAAGCACCGCTTTCCAGCTTGGATAGCGCTTTACGTTCAATCTGACGAACGCGTTCACCAGTAAGACCCATTTTTTCTCCAATTTGTTCGAGCGTAAGATCCTCACCGCCGTCGATGTTGAAACGGCACTTTAAAACAAATTGTTCGTTTTCATTAAGCTGCTGCATCGCTTGGCGCAATGTGTCACCGAGTTCGCGAGCATCAAGTGCGTCTATAATCTCATCTTCGTCATCGCCACCGATAAAGCTCGCCAACTCCACTTCACCATCCCCAACAGGCATATTCAAACTTACCGTATCACGAGATTTCTTGAATAGCTCATCCACTTTTTCCTCGGATATACCCATTTCAGTTGCTATATGCGCATTTGATGGATAGTGACCAAGTTGCTGAAAGATCTCTCGCTTAATCCGCTCAGCTTTGTTCACTTTTTCCACCATATGTACAGGTAGCCGAATTGTTCGCTGCTGTTCTGCAATTCCACGTGTCACTGATTGTCGAATCCACCATGTTGCATAAGTACTAAATTTATATCCTTTTACATAATCAAATTTTTCTACAGCATGAATCAAACCTGCATTACCCTCTTGGATCAGGTCAAGTAGCGGCAGTCCTTTTCCTGCGTATCTCTTCGCTATCGAAACAACGAGTCTTGTATTTGACACTATCATCGTATCTTTTGCTGACGCACCTTCTACGGCAATTCTTCGAAGCGATCGCTCACGAGCGCGATCATGGTCGCTCCTATCCTCATCATCTATAATATGCTGCGCGTACACGCCCGCCTCTATTCTCTTTGCCAGTTCGACTTCTTGGGCAGCATCGAGTAACGGGTACTTGCCTATGGTATTCAGGTACAGACGCACTGGATCGTCTCCTTTCGTGTCCATATCCGTTACATGAGGACGAGTTTGTGATGTTTTTTCGACAGGACGACGATGGATAGCTCGAACAACTGGGTCGTCAGAAACTGGCAAATCGATAATTGACGACTGCCGTTCTGTAGCGATGGCTTCATTTTCTCCAACGCCACCGGCAAGAGGATTTAAATAGTGCTTAGCGAGTTTTTGCGCACGAATCCGCCTTTCCTTTGACCATTCACGTAGCAATCCATCAGACTGTGTAGCTCCCTCGCCCTCCATCTCGATTACTGTTTCTGCATCAATTGCCGATTGCATAAATAGCTTGAGATTAGCAGCTTTTGCAAGCCCGAAGAGTACCGCCCTATCGATCAGCCGCCCATCTGACATTCCTTCGTTTTGTTCATCAAGCATCTCAGTGGTCATATATTCTCCCTAATTTACTCGAAGTATACATTGCCCGAAATATCCTAACAAGCTATAGCAGTATTCTAAACTAATAGCCTACATTGACCACCCCCACCCGACAAGAGTAGAATAAGATGACATGGACAACACATTTCACCTGGCAATTATTCCCGACGGCAACCGACGCTGGGCCAAACAGCATGGACTCAAAGGCTATAAAGAATTGTATGATCAAGGAGTTGCAGGACTTCTTGATATCACCGAATCCGCTTTTGATAATGGCGTGACACACCTATCACTTTGGGGTAGTTCGCATGCAAATATAGCCGATCGCTCGTCGGATTTTTTTACAAATATCGATCGTGTGTTCCGCGACAATATTCACAAATTCGCCGAACACCCCGTTATTGAAAAATACGATGTACGAATTAATGTTATCGGTGAATGGCGTGACAGCCTGACACCCAAAACAGTCGATGCAATGGAACAGGCAATCGCCCAGACGGCGCATCGCTCCGGTCGAATACTAACGTTACTGATTGATTATAGCGGCACACGTGAACGATCTGCAGCAACACACTCCATTTTGACAGATCAAGACAGCACTGTTCCCACGGAACAACTACTACGATCACGATCGTGGACGGGGCATTTACCCGAACTTGATCTGATCGTGCGAACCGGAGCATGGACTGACCCACATAACAGTGCAGGATTTATGAGCCTGCTTGCGGACGAAACACAATATTCATTCCCCGAACTACTATGGCCAGATTTTAATGACAAAAAACTCACCGAAATTATCGATGAGTTTAATAGTCGTGAACGCCGCCACGGCAAATAAGTTACGAAATATTTGATTGTATTATCCGTGCCTTTATTCGCCTTTCATCCTCACTAAGACCTCCCCAAACACCATATGGCTCAGAATTATCCATTGCGTACTGACGACATTGGTCGATAACAACACACCTGCTACATATCTCTTTTGCGGCCTTAATCCGGCGTTTCCGTGAATTACCTCTTTCGCCATCAGGATGAAAAAATTCGCTAGAGTCTCTATCTCGACAGCTGGCGTCTTCCATCCATGCCTCTTCTTTAAAACGTATAGATTCAATCATACTGTTAATAATACCCCTCAGTGCAACCATATCAAAGCATAATTAATTTGCTATACTAGTCACTAATGACTCATCCAAAAAACATAAAAATTATCTCTTTTGCTGGCCTTGCGGGTAGTGGCAAAACAACCGCCACTACCTACCTCACCGATAAAGGCTACCCAAAGATATCATTCGGAAATGTCATCCGCGTTGCCATGCAAAAAGCGCACATTGATCCAACCGAAGAAAACGAACGATCATTTATCCACGAATTATTTCAGACAAATCACGAAGCATTTGTCGCTGAACAGACAATCCCACAAATAAATGCGCTACTCGCGGCAGGTCAACACCGAATCATCGCAGATGGGTCAAATACCCTCAACGAATACACTGCACTCAAACAGGCATATCCAGGTAACTTTATCACGGTCGCTATTGTCGCACCCAAACATCTTCGCCATCATCGTCTTGCGCAGCGTACCATCCATCCTGTCGCAGAATCAGAAGCAACAAAACGAGATTGGACTGAAATAGAATTCGAATCAAAAGGTGGTCCAATTGCCCTAGCTGATTATTACATCATCAATGATCGATCTATCGAGCAATTTCATACAGCAATCGACACGCTACTAACCGAAACAGGGTTTAGCTCGTAGTTAGATCAAAGTGTTCAATTAAAAAATTACGGTACTGTTGCTGTGAAGCAAAGTTATTATCAATCTTGATATCAACAACATCGCGAAGTGCCGCCATATTTAGTGCATTCGGATCATCGCCAATCGGATGCATCTCGGCATCCTCTTGACTCGCCCAGTCTTCGTACGACACCCGGTCTTCGCTACGGCCACGACTATTTTTTTGTAATCGTTCGTATCGTGTTTGCCTGTCGGCATCTACCCATATAACGACACCGCCTTCATCGTGAACCGCTTTCGCCTCTGCCACACGGCGAATACTCCCAATCGCTAGACCGCTATATCCTTCACGCCTTTCTTCTTCGACATATGCTTCGATCGTCTTGACACTTAATACTGCAGGGCCATGTTCTGATGCCCATTTCGTACTCAGCGCACGCATATGTTCACGTTCGTGCGGAATACCCTGTTTCGTTAGTTCTTCGCGTAGAATATCGCTTACACTGACAAATTTATAATTCTGCAGTTCGGTCAACAACTCACCAAGCGTGTCTTTACCCGCCCCGTTCGTGCCTGCTATGCCGATAATTTTAGGAAGTTTCATTACCTACCAGTATACCAGACATAAAAATAGCCGGTACTGTACCGGCTATTTTAACATGTCATCTTAGTTCAAATACTCATGCAATTTCTTGGCATCTTTGTGTTTGCGCAACTTTGCGAGTGCTTTTGCTTCGATCTGACGAATACGTTCACGCGTTACGGCAAATTCCTGGCCTACTTCTTCAAGTGTATGAGATTTACCGTTTTCAAGCCCAAATCGCATTTTGATGATCTTCTGCTCGCGGTCAGATAATGTCGATAGAACTGACTGAACCTGTTCTTTTAATAACTGTTCAGTAGCAGAAATTTCTGGCGTTTTACCATCTTCGTCTTCGATGAAATCACCCAAAACAGACTCGTCGTCACCCTCGCCGTCACGACCAACACCTGCGTCCAAGCTTGTAATGTCTTGTTTGATCTTGATGACGTATTCAACCTTGTCCGGTTCCATCTCAAGCTCTTTGGCCAACTCTTCGATAGTCGGTTCACGGTTAAGTTCTTGCGTCATGCGACGCTGCGTGCGGAGCAATTTGTTGATTGTTTCTACCATGTGTACCGGTATACGAATCGTTCGTGCTTGGTCTGCTATTGCACGGGTAATCGCCTGGCGAATCCACCATGTTGCATAAGTACTAAATTTAAATCCCTTGTCTGGATCAAATTTTTCAACAGCACGTAATAGCCCTGTGTTACCTTCTTGGATAAGATCAAGGAAATCAAGCCCACGACCACTATAGCGTTTTGCAATAGACACGACCAATCGCATGTTCGCTTCTGCCATTTTGTCTTTTGGACGACTGAGTTTGACAGCTTTCGCTTTCAGCTTTTCTCGTTCTTCGCGAGCTGCTTTTGGCAAAATCGCATCGTCACCCACCTTGCCTTTGACAGCAGCGTCTATTTCGGCAATTTGTTCAACAACACCTAGTAATTCATCGCGGTTTGCTACAACGCTGTTTGCAAGCGTCAGCTCTTCTTCCGCATTCAGCAGAGGAATTTTACCGATTTCACGCAAATACAACCGAACACTGTCGTCGCTGACATCGTCAAAGTACTGACCTGCGTTTAATGTTTCGTCATCTACTTCTTCTTCGTCTAGTAACTCATCGATTGCTGGCTCTTCGATATCAGCTGCATCAGCTGGAATAGGCCCACCACTACCGTCGACAACATCATTTACTTTTTTTAGATCATCAGAATCTGCCACTACTTCTCTCCTCGTATTAATTGATTGATTTGCATCAATATAGTATTTGCCAACTCATCGTCACCGCTTTTTCGGGCGGCTGCTTCTTTGCGGAGTAGGTCTTCTTTTGTTTCAGTTTTTCGATAGTTTGCGCGTAATGATCGTATCACTTCGGTAGCGGTATTAATGCGATTTTGGTCGCTCCACTCCAGTTTGTCTACGTCAGGGTTCAATAATAACATTGTCACATACTTTTCGTATTGATGCAAGCTGTCAGGAACGGTATTGATCACTTTACCAGGATGATCGGCAATATATTCAGCCACCGCTTGCTGCGCGGGATCAGCTAGCTGCAGCCCATTTAGTGACTTGAACAAGTCTTGTACATAAATATCTTGTGCAGCTACTGATAAAAGCGTATCAACATTACGATCTGTCTGCTTTTTGCGCGCTGGAGCAGCTTGTCGAACGGGCTGTTTCAGCGGTTCTAATTGGTCGTCAGTTTGCGTTTGATCCATTTTTTTCTGCAACGAATTCAAACTTGAATCGGCAATTGTACTAATTTTTTTCAGATAATATTCTTGTTCGACTGGATCCTTCAGCGAACGAACAACTGCCAATGCAGCCGTTGTGAACGCCCTCTTGCCAGCAGCGGTCGTCATATCTTCGCGCGCTGTATATTGCGACAATACCCAGTCAACGACTGGCTCTGCCGCATCGATTGCCTGCTGCCATAGTTTCGGATCCTGTTGAATCAACTCGTCAGGGTCTTTTGCGTCACCAGGGAGTGTCACTACCTTAATATCCACCCCGACCGCCTGAGCAATAGGGATTGATCGCTCCGTAGCAGCAACTCCCGCCCTGTCACTGTCAAATGACAAACGAATATTACCCGATAAGCGCGATAGCGCTCGCAGGTGATGTTCTGTCAGTGCCGTCCCGGCCGTTGCCACAACTGGCGCAATGCCTACTTGATGACTACTGACAACGTCCAGGTTCCCCTCGACAACCACAGCATAATCTAACGTGCGAATCGACTCCTTTGCCTGGCTAAGTCCAAACACATGACGGCCTTTGTCATAGAGCATCGTTTGCGGCGTATTCAAATATTTAGGTGCTTTCGGATCATCGGTAATGATACGAGCCGTAAACCCGATCACTTGTCCCGTCGCGTCCATTAGCGGCACCATCATCCGACCACGGAACATATCACCACCAAATCGATTCAGCAGCCCGGCTTCGTCCATTTCGTTTCGGCTAAAGCCTTTTTTGGTCAAAAACTGCACTAGCGCATCACCCGTTGTCGGCGCATATCCAATCCTAAAATCCTGAACAATCGCCTTACTGAGTTTGCGCTTCTTGAATACATACTCCAGTGCATGCTGATTACTAAGTAAACTCTGTTGGTAATATCGCGCAGCCAGATCAGATACTTCCAGCGATCGTCGCTTTCGCTCAGCGAATTGTTGCGACCCCTGGCTTTTGTAGATACTCAAATCGACACCAGCCTTACGAGCCAAATGCTCAAGCGCCTGACGGAAATCCATGCCTTCGACCTCCATCACAAACGCAAAGATATCTCCGCCCTTATTTGAACTGAAATCATGCCAAATATGCTTATCCGGGCTCACATAAAAACTTGGCGTCTTTTCGCCGCTAAAAGGACTTAGGCCTTTAAAGCTTCGCCCTGCTCGTTTCAGCTGAACATATTCACCAATCACATCTTCAATATTCAGCCGTGCCCGCACTTCTTCCTTGGCATCTTGCATAGTCTTAGTATACCCCTGTTATCCCTGATTAGCCACCACCTTGATACCTGGACTGACCCGAATATTATAGTAGAAGAGTTTTAAATGCATCCGCCTATTTCAAAACCAACCCTTTTATGCTTAAATAAAAACAAATGTACCCAAACCAACAACCTCAAAACCAACAGGGTGGCTATCCACCTCAACCGCAGCCACCTACCGGGCAAGGTGGCTATGGTCCACAGCCCCAACCAACGTATGCAGTTGACTATCTCGACCAAATTGCACCACCACCCCCACCGCAAAAATTCTTGAGCGGTAGCTTTGGCAAAATGATCATTCTCTTTGGCTTTCTTATCCTGATCGCAATGGGAGTCATTGTTGCGATTGGCAACGACAAAGGAACGGGCGGCATCGAAAAGATGTCCATCAAACTCGAAAACATGCGACCCGTCGCCGAAGACCGTCACAAACAACTAAAAAGTAGCAAAATTATCGCCACAAACAGTAACTACAAAGCATGGCTTGCGGGTGCCGCCGGCCAATCTGAAGAGTTAATGAAAGGCATCGGCATTCCAAAGAGCAAACTAAACAAAGAAGTTGTCGCAAGTGAAAGAGCAAAGACGACAAAGCTTTCCAGTACGCTCGAAGATGCTAGGCTCAATGCTACACTCGACAGAATCTACGCGCGCGAAATGGCTCTGCAAACCGAACTTATGAAAAACGAACTAGATGCCATAGCAAAAAAACCTCCAACTAAAGAGATCCGTGATTTTGCGCTTGATGCAAGCAAAAACATTGTTGCAATTCAAAAATCGTTTGCCGATTTCGATGATTCACTATAGCAGCTAAACAGCTGGTTGTATCTCGCCACTCACCAATCGATAGCTCAGACGAGTTAGGTCAAATATCTCTTCGTTCGTTAACTGACCCGAACAAATAATTGTATTCCAATGTTTTTTGTTTAAATGATACCCCGGAACAACCGTCTCGTACTTCTCTCGTAGATTCTCTGCTAACAGCGGGTCACACTTCAGGCTCACCCGAAGCGGCTTTGTCTTTTCCGCAACAATCGCAACAATCTTACCATTGTCTTTGTCACCATATTTATAGACAGCAGAATCTTCCCCAAACGGATAATCCAACCATACCTTTGGTAGTTGCATAATGTATTCTTCAAATTCTTTATGAGTCATGTACCGAGTATACTAGATAGATGATCTACCCTGAACATATTTATGACCCCAAACGAAAACAGCTCGTCATTCAGCTTATGGCAAAAGAGCTTTCGAAACTATTTCCCGAGATTCATTCAGAAGATGTACTTACCTCAATTACCGGCTGGACAGAATCTCCGGAACACTATCATCTTGAAGATTCAACTCGTGATTTCTGGGACATCTTCTCTGCGATTTTTGAGCAAATTAAACTAAAACCGGGCTTCACAAATATCTTTACCGCAGAAAACTACAACTGGGAACGCCGCGAGATTACTGTCAGCGATATTCAGCTTACGTCGCACCTTGATCAGATTAAACAAATCCCTGGACTGTCGCTACACCCACAAACTACGGTTGGTGACATTGTCACGGCAGCCAAAAATGCCTCGATCCTCGCAGACCAACAACGCATTAACGATACGTTTAGTAGCCAGTCACAAGATAGTTACCCAATCATCGTTCGCAGACTACCCGACGGACAGATTCGCGTCAACGACGGCAACCGACGAAGTTTGCGCGCTGGATTGTATGGCAAAGAAACAATCGACGCATGGGTAGGTTCATCAGACGACGATCAGCCGAAAAATTATTGGATACCAGTAGGTGAACTATACCAACTCGTAAGATATTACCGCTATTCTACTACCGACGAGCAGAAGCAAGCAGTACGCAACATGCTAGAAGTACTCTTTCAACTCTCTCCTATCGCTCGCATCAACTACGACTCAAGAATCGCCAGCGAAACCGACATAACCGCCGAATTCCTTGCGATGAAACCGACGATCTAGACCTTCACCTTTCCTAGGTAATATTTCAATTCCATAATACTCCCACGAATATCACCGAGCGCGCGATGCTCTTCTGGTTTTGAAAATCGCTTTTTGTACTTGCCTTCCATCACCACTTTCCAGGCTGTCACATCGAGCATACGGTAATGCAGACGATCGTCGAATCGATGCCATTCGTTTATAATAAAACGCCTATCTTGGTGGATCGAATTGCCCGCAAGAAGTACTGGCTTGCCGATCTCAAAGTGCTCGTCCAAAAATCCCAAAAGTTCATTCTCGACCGTGCGGCCATTCTTCACCTCATCCGAGTCGTTCTGCTTTAGCAATTGATCACGCGCCTGTGGGTTTGCATTCCAAAAGTCTTGTCCGATCTTCATACGCTTCTCCACAAGCCGTGGCCCTACCTTGACCGCCGCCTCATACGTCGCAATTTCATTGAAATCCCAATCAGTCGCAATGGCAGCCACTTCCAATATTCTATCTTCAACCGGGTCTAGCCCAGTCATCTCTAGGTCAACCCAGAGTACTTTCGCTTGTTTCGTCATGATTCCATTGTACTACGGATTATCAGGGGCAAACTGAAGACTTAGCGAATTAATGCAATATCGTTGATCGGTTGGCACACCTAGACCTTCACCTTCAAACACATGCCCCAGGTGACTGCCGCAGTTCATGCAGGTCACTTCAGTCCGAACCATTCCTAATGTGTCGTCAGAGGTTAATAATACCGTGCCAGGTATCGCATCATAAAAGCTTGGCCAACCGCAATGAGCATCGAATTTTTTGTCACTTTCGAATAGTTTTGTACCGCACGCGCCACAGCTATACGTACCAGGGTCGAATACACTATCATATTCACCCGTAAACGCAGGTTCGGTGCCCTTTTCTCGCAGGACATGGTACTGTTCCGGCGTTAGTTCATCCTCCCATTCACTCTCGGTTTTGTGTATCGTCATATACATAGTATAGCAATGATTGTCACCCGCCGTCTGTAGCATAGTTTACATTCATTATCCGCAATCTTCTTGCACGATCAAGTATTTTTTCAACATAATAATACATTATTGACATTGTTACACTATTTTGTTATAATATAATTAAATTATGACGGATGTGAATTACGAGGTTCAAAAAATACATGCCATTGAGAATGTTTCGAAAAAGCATTTCGGCATTGATCTCCGTGTCAAAAAAATTATTGCCAGTGATATCACTACCGGAAGCGATGTATTCACAACACTCTTCAAAGACGACACCGGCACTATCTATACACTATCCGAATCCGACACAGACATGACGCTAAGTGATGTCATGACAATGGTCAAAGCTATGAATTTGGAAGCCACTGGCTATTTGGCGCCCCACCGTGATAGTAATTATTTTACAAAACGTGGGCGCGAAGCATATTCGGCTGTGTTCCCTGGCCGCGACATCTCGCAAGCAGATATAACGTACTATCAAACACTAAGTAGCTATAACCCTGCGCTTGTAAAGATTGCCCGTATTAACGGCGACCTGCGTAGCTACAACACCGTTAGCAGTCAGTGGCGCAAGGAATACGAAGAATCATACATAAAGGAGGTGTCAAATGAGTGAAACAACCTATAGTCAAAAGCAAACGCCAGTACAATGGCTCTTAAATAATCGCAAGCTGCAGAAACAACATCGTCAGGAAAGTATGCGACTTCGTGAAATAACTCGCCGACTGCAACAGCTTGAACAGTCAAATGACGGATTGGTTCCAAAGATAATGCAGGCAGATTGGAATCTAGTTGAAGTCGTGGCATTGCGCCATACCTACGAGAAAAAACTGAAAGCACTGTCCATCGAAAAAGTCGTTGACAGCAAGCATCGTCTGAAACTATTTGATTCAGTAACAAATGGTTTTAAAAAAGCACACACCAAACAGATCGCCGAACTTAACCTCACTGCTGCCCGCCGAGCAACCGATAGTGTTGACGAACTTTTGCTTCAGGTCTTTGATCTATCATCACAGGAAAAGAATAAACTGATGCTTGATGTCAAAGAGTACCGAGAACTATCTAGTGAAGCAAAAAGTATCCGTCGTTCTCTGATCTAATACATAGACCAGCCGTCGCAGACATAAAATAGCCCTACTATTGCAGGGCTATTTTATTGCTCAACTACGATTCTTTTTTTCGGTCGATACGATCGAGTTTTGCAAAATGAACAATTAAATAGATCACAAATGCCGTTGCGATAAGCGTAATCGCCGATGATACAAATGCACCCCAGGCAAAATCTGCTTGACGTCCAAATGCTTCAAATGTCCACGTCGCGGTTGCTAATGCATCTTGCGACCCAACGATAAATTGTACGATTGGTGTAATAAATCCTTCGACGAGTGTTTTGACCGTCGCACCAGCCGCAGTACCGATCGCCAAACCGACCGCCAACCCAACAACACCTTGTGTGCGGATAAATTCAACGAATCCGTTCAACTGCCTGCCCCCACCTTTGCCAACATTTGCGGCACGAGCTTTGGTTGCTTTTGCCCTTTCAGCTGCCTTTGCACGAGCTGCCGCTACTTTAGTCGGTTTTTTCGTCGCGTTACTATCTGCCATAAACTCTCCTTGGTTATTATTGTCATTGTACTAATTCTAAAAGGAATGTAAAGGAGGAGAAAGCGTGGCGGGCGCGGGCGACTCGATATA